>OIXA01000060.1_pt1 | contig 130302 bp, 125 predicted proteins | sample 1587721 | NCBI WGS metagenome assembly OIXA01 (sample SAMEA3888900, study PRJEB22519) | human gut metagenome | biome: human gut; feature: human-associated habitat; material: faeces | place: Denmark | collected 2013 | reverse complement strand
TCATACACTTTTGTTTTAGGCATCCAAAAGTGTCAAGTTTTTTTAGGGTAAGTCACGGCGCCATCATGGCAGTTGTAGCCAAAGCGCAGGAGCATGAAACGATGTGGAGAACTGTGCCCCACGAAAGCATCGGAATATCCTGATTTCTGCCCGTGATGCAGTGGAAACTGATTGCGAACTGCGAAACGGTAAAATCGAAGTGTGATATGTAGAAATCATGGTTGGAAATCCAGAAATCTAACCACGCAATTATTTTTAAGTTCATCAGCATGGTTTTCATTCCGCCGACTATCGGTCAGAAGATGCCCCCACGGGAGACCACGTGGGTGAAAAAGGTGGCGTGAATGGCGGCCGATGCAGGCTCGATGTGCTTACAAATCGTAAGTGAAAGGATAAAGTTTGAAAAAAAACGAAGAAAAATGTTTGGAGAATGTGATTATTTATTATATTTGCAGCAATTAATCAATTAAAAACCAATATAATCATGAAAATCGGTATTCCAAAAGAAATCAAGAACAACGAGAACCGAGTGGGTATGACCCCCGATGGCGTGGCCGAACTGGTAAAACACGGGCACGAAGTGTTTGTACAACATACAGCCGGCGAGGGCAGTGGCTTTGCCGATGCGGCGTACGAGAAGGTGGGTGCCAAGATATTGCCCACCATCGAAGCGGTGTATGATGTGGCTGAAATGATTATCAAAGTCAAAGAGCCCATCAAGCCCGAATATCCTCTGCTGAAGCATGGACAGTTGGTATTCACCTATTTCCACCTGGCTTGCGATTTGGAATTGACCGAGGCCATGGTCAAGAGCGGTGCGGTGTGTCTGGCCTACGAGACGGTGCAGACAGCAGACAAAAGGTTGCCTCTGCTGGTTCCGATGAGCGAGGTGGCAGGCCGCATGGCGTCAATCAATGGTGCCTACTATCTGCAGAAGACCAAGGGCGGAAAAGGCAAGCTGATGAGTGGTGTGCCCGGCGTGAAGCCCGCCAAGGTGCTGGTACTCGGCGGCGGCATCGTGGGTGAAGCGGCTGCGCGCATGGCTGCCGGAATGGGTGCAGAGGTGTATATCACAGACATCAGTCTGCCTCGTCTGCGCCAGTTGGACGCCGAACTGCCTGCCAATGTGCATACGCTATACTCGACCGAGCACAATATACGCAAGGAGTTGAAGGATGTGGATATCGTAGTAGGTTCGGTACTGGTGCCGGGCGACAAGGCTCCGCACCTCATCACCCGCGACATGCTGAAGGAGATGGAACCCGGAACGGTGCTGGTGGATGTGGCTATAGATCAGGGCGGCTGCTTTGAGACTTCGCATCCCACAACACACAGCGACCCCGTATACGAGGTGGATGGCATCGTACACTATGCCGTGGCAAATATTCCCGGCGCAGTGCCCAACACGTCGACTGCCGCTCTGACCAATGCCACGCTGAAGTATGCCTTGGCTCTGGCAGACAAGGGCTGGAAGAAAGCATGTCGTGAAGACGCGGCTCTGTATAAAGGCCTGAATGTGGTAGAGGGCAAGATAACCTTCAAGGCTGTGGCCGATGTATGGGGTATGCCTTATGAACCGGCTCAGGTAGGTTAACTCCTAATGGGTGGCTTGCCACCAAGCAGTCATAGATTTCCGGCCCGCTACGTAACTGTTGGTAGTAGGGTCGGAAATTGTTATTCCGCAGAACGTGGTGACGGGGATGGTGCTTATGCCGCCATTGAACCCGCTCAGGTCGGTATACACGGCATTGGTGTGGGTGTGGTAGGGCACAAGTCGCTTGACCAGATAGTCAAACTGGCTGCGGTCATTGGCATCGCAGAGGTCATCGATGTAGCTCTTCATGTCAAAGAAAATGGTCTGTGCCATACCGTCGAGTTTCTGCAGACGGTCGATATGGGTGGCATCAAAGGTGTAACGGCCGTTGATGTCTTTCATCCACGCAGCCATAGCGTCCATCTGTCGGCAGTCTATCACCGAGAGCGTGCCGTAGGGATAGGTGTGCTGGGTGTAATAGGTATGAAACTCGTTGACAATGGACTGATAATCGGGGCTGGTGGCAGCCAGGTGGCGCCAGATGCGGTAGTAAGGCAGTCCGTCGGCCATAATCTCTGAGGTGGAGGCGATGATATGGTCGGTGGCGTCCTTTAGGTCGTATGCCACTTCGACTCCCGCCATGTAGCAGTCGTCGAAGGCGATGAACTGAAGGGGCATGGCTGCTCTCTTGATGCCTTCGGCAAGGTCGGAGAGCTCGGTCTGATACTTGGCGTCGATTCCGCCAAACGAGCGGCTACGGTAATAGTCCTTGACACCGCTTGGAATCCATCCGTTGCCATGGCATCCGATGACCATGGCATATCGGGGAGCCGGGGCGGCGGTCTTGACATCGCCTAAGAGTGCAGCTATGCCCGAGGCACTGGTGTAGTCGTAGGCATTGTAACGCTTGAGCGTGTCGCGGACGCACTGGTTGCCCTGATACCTGATTTCTACCAATGCAGAGTAGGTAGGCGACTGCGAGATGAAAGTGAGCAGGCGCGTATTGCCCATCCCGCCCTGTTGGCGGATGGCCCTTTCTATATTCTCAATGTTGTTGATAAAGTACGAATATAGATTGCGCTGGTAGGGAGGTTGGCCAGTAGACGACCAGGGGAGATAAAGAAAAAGCGTTTTCTGGGTCTCTGGCGGTGTCGGAGCATTGTCGTCGCTACAAGCGGTAAACAACAGGGTCACGAAACACACACACAAACCGAGGAAACGCTTCATAATGATTAAGTATTTAATGAGTTCTATTTCTTTCTGAGCTCAGCAATCGACTCCTGGAGTGCTGCAATCTTCTCGAGCGAGTCGCTCTCCTTCTTGCGCTCCATGGCTACGACAGCCTCGGGGGCATTGGCGACGAACTTCTCGTTGGCGAGCTTCTTGCGGATACCCATGAGGAAGCCTTCGAGGTGCTTGAGCTGTGCCTCGGCCTTGGCTATCTCGGCCTCGACGTCGATGAGGTCGCCCAGAGGTACAGCAAACTCGTGAGTGCCCACCATAAAGGCGCTGGCGCTGGCATCCTTGTCGCTCACTACATCGATGCTGCTGAGGTTGGCCATCTTGGTGATGACGGCGTTGTAGGCAGCGAAGGCGTTGGTGCCGATGGCCTGCAGAGCCAACTGCTCCTTGGGCGCAATGTTCTTCTGGTTGCGCACCATGCGCACACCGCTTACTATCTGCTTCACCTCCTCAATCTGCGAGATGAGGGTAAGTTCGGCCTCGGTGGGAGCGGCAACCTTCAGCGCGTCGCGCATGATGCTTTCGCCATCCTTGCGGTCGTAGATGTGCTGCCACAGCTCCTCGGTGATAAACGGCATGAAGGGGTGCAGCATCTTGAGCAGTGTCTCGAAGAAGCGCAGTGTCTTGTCGTAAGTGGCGCGGTCGATGGGCTGGGCTTCGCCATTGATGTAGGCGGGCTTGACCATCTCGAGGTACCAGCTGGAGAACTCATCCCAGAACAGGCGGTAGACAGCCATCAATGCCTCGGAGATGCGGTACTTGCGGAAGAGGTCGTCGACCTCCTCGTTGGTCTGCTTGAGCTTGGCGTCGAACCACTCGGTGGCTATGCGGCTTGCCTCGGGCTGCTCGCCGTCGGCAACGGTCCATCCCTGAACCAGACGGAATGCATTCCAAATCTTGTTGTTGAAGTTGCGGCCCTGCTCGCACAGGCTCTCATCGAAGAGAATGTCGTTGCCGGCGGGGGCGGAGAGCATCATGCCCATGCGCACGCCATCGGCGCCGAACTTCTCGATAAGCTCGATGGGGTCGGGGGAGTTGCCGAGACTCTTGGACATCTTTCGGCCCAGCTTGTCGCGTACGATACCGGTGAAATAGACGTTCTTGAACGGTATCTTGCCGGTGTACTCCTCGCCAGCCATAATCATGCGGGCTACCCAGAAGAAGATAATGTCTGGTCCGGTAACCAGGTCGCTGGTGGGGTAGTAATAATTGAGTTCCTCGTTGCCTGGGTTGTTGATGCCATCAAAGAGGGAGATGGGCCACAACCATGAGGAGAACCATGTATCGAGTGCATCTTCGTCCTGTTTGAGGTCATCAGCGGTCAGAGCGGCATTGCCGGTCTTTGCCTGAGCCATCTTCAGCGCCTCGTCGGCGGTCTCGGCTACCACGAAGTCTTCTTCGCCGTCGCCATAGAAGTAGGCGGGTATGCGGTGACCCCACCACAACTGGCGCGAAATGCACCAATCCTGGATGTTGTCGAGCCAGTTCTTGTATGTAGTCTTGTATTTGGCAGGGTAGAAGTTCATCTCGCCGTCCATAACGGGAGGCAGGGCGATGTCAGCGAAATGCTGCATGCGAAGGAACCACTGTAAGGAGAGGCGTGGCTCTATCGCCGTGTCGGGGTTTCGCTCTGAATAGCCCACCTTATTATTATAGTCTTCGATGCGTTCCATAAGTCCGGCGGCCTGAAGGTCCTTCGCAATCTGGCGACGACAGTCAAAACGGTCCATGCCGACATACAGCGGAGACGCCTCGGAAATGGTGGCGTCGGCATTGAAGATGTCGATGGTCTCGAGATGGTGTGTCTTGCCCAGCATATTGTCGTTGGTGTCGTGTGCAGGGGTAACCTTCAGACATCCTGTACCAAACTCTATGTCTACATAGCGGTCCTCGATGACGGGGATGACACGTCCCACGAGTGGTACGATAACCTTCTTGCCTCTAAGCCATTGGTTCTTGGGGTCTTTGGGGTTGATACACATCGCGGTGTCGCCCATGATGGTCTCAGGGCGCGTGGTGGCTACCACTGCATAGTAACCCTTCTCGTCCTTATGGATGACATTGCCTTCGGCTGCTTGGTCAATATCCGAGCAATCACAGTCAGGAGCAATGTAATATTTAAGATTATAGAGCTTGGACTGCTCATCCTTGTAGATAACCTCCTCATTGCTGAGTGCAGTCTGGGCCTTGGGGTCCCAGTTTACCATGCGCAGTCCGCGGTAGATAAGTCCCTTGTTGTAGAGGTCAACAAAAACTTTGATGACGCTTTGAGAGCGCTTCTCATCCATGGTGAATGCGGTGCGGTCCCAATCGCATGATGCCCCCAAACGGCGTAGCTGCTTGAGGATAATGCCACCATGTTCGTTGGTCCAGTCCCAAGCATGCTTCAGAAATTCATCGCGGGTGAGGTCATGCTTCTTAATACCTTGTTCAGCAAGTCTCTTCACCACCTTGGCTTCAGTCGCTATCGAGGCGTGGTCGGTTCCAGGTACCCAACAAGCATTCTTGCCTTCCATGCGGGCGCGTCGCACCAGAATATCCTGGATGGTGTTGTTGAGCATGTGACCCATGTGTAACACGCCAGTTACATTGGGAGGTGGGATGACAATGGTGTATGGTTCTCTTCCGTCTGGCTTGCTGCTGAAGAGTTTGTTGTCAAGCCAGTACTTGTACCATTTCGACTCCACTTCACGTGGGTCGTACTTACTTGCTAATTCCATATTTTTCGGATTAATAATATCATGTTAAAAAAATCATTGCAAAGTTACAAGAATTTATTGAAATTTACTTACTTTTGCATAGAAAAAATATAACAATGAATACGAGAGAAGCTAAAATAGAAGCCTTTGGCCACCTGCTTGATGTCCAGGAGCGCCTTCGTAAAGAGTGTCCCTGGGACCGCAAACAGACGTTTCAGAGTCTGCGTCCCAATACCATTGAAGAAACCTTCGAGCTTGCTGACGCATTGATGAACAATGATATGCATAATGTGAAAAAGGAGCTTGGTGATGTCATGGAGCATGTGCTGTTCTATGCCATTCTTGGAGATGAATCCGACGAATTTGACATCGCTGATGTCTGCAACCAAGAGGCTCGCAAGCTGATGTTCCGTCATCCATTTATAGATTGGACGGGATGGCGGGATGATCCGAAGGCGGACTCGGGCGACATGCCGCACAACAGCGAGGAGGTGGAGCAGACTTGGGAACAAATCAAACAAAAGGAAAAGGACGGCAACAAGACCGTGCTTTCCGGTGTGCCAGCCTCGCTGCCTTCGCTCATCAAAGCCTACCGCATCCAGGACAAGGCCCGCAATGTGGGCTTTGACTGGCAGAAACGTGAAGATGTTTGGGATAAGGTGCGGGAAGAACTCAACGAGCTTGAGGTTGAACTCGCCAAGGACGACGCTATCAACTCTGAAAAGGAACTTGGTGATTTCCTCTTCAGCGTCATCAATGCCGCTCGCCTCTATCATCTCAATCCCGACAACGCGCTCGAGCAGACCAACCAGAAGTTCATCCGCCGCTTTGGCTACGTAGAGCAGAAGGCCAAAGAGGCTGGAAAAGAGCTCAGAGATATGACTCTCGGGGAGATGGATGACCTCTGGAATGAAGCTAAGTGTCAGGAACGTAAGAATGATAGTCAATACAATAAGAGTGATAACCAATAAAAGATATACAATGAAGAAGGTATGTTTTATCTTGACCATTGGAGTCGTAATGATGATGATGGGATGCGGAGGACAGAAGAACGCGGACAATAATGCCGACGCGGATAGCGTGGAGGTTATGGAGACGCCGGATTCTACGGTCTATGGAGTGTGCGGAAGTGGCACGTCGATGCATTCTCTTGAATTGGTGACCGACGAGGGCGACACCATAACCTATATGTTGGATGCCGACGATGCGGAGATGACCGTCAAGGGCGGAATGTTGGTCGGCGACCGCATGGCAGTTGTCGGCTTCAAGAATAGTGATGGAGAGATGCAAGCCTCGCAGGCCATCAACATCACCACGTTGCTCGGCAGATGGACCAGCATTGACAAGAACTTTGAAATACAGGAAGGTGGAACAGTGGCATCGGCAGTCAAAGCCGAAAGCAACCCTTGGACGGCGTGGAAGATATGCAATTGCAAGCTCATTCTCAATCGTGACACCTTTGGCATTGACGTTCTGGGAGCCGACAGCCTATATCTCGAAAATCATCAGGGCATCTACGCCTTCAAGCGCCAACCTGTGAATAGTAACGATTAACGTTTTGGAATCATTCAAGGTACATATACTCGGGTGTGGCAGTGCGCTGCCCACGCTGCGCCACAATGCATCGGCGCAGGTGGTAGAGCTGCGCGACAAGATGTTCATGATAGACTGCGGAGAGGGCACCCAGATACAGCTCCGTCGTTCGCGCGTGAGTTTCTCGCGCATTGGCCACGTTTTTATTTCCCATCTGCATGGCGACCATTGCTTCGGGCTTATCGGGATGATATCCACATTCGGCATGTTGGGGCGTACAGCACCGCTGCATGTCCATGCTCCGGCGGAGTTGCAACCCATCCTGGAGGTGGAGATGCAAGCTTACTGTCAGGGACTTGAATACAAGGTCGAGTTCCATGCGATTGATACCGCGGCGACTACCGTTATCTATGAAGACCGTAGCCTCACGGTGACTACCATTCCCCTTGAGCATCGTATGCCTTGTTGCGGTTTCCTTTTTTGTGAGAAACGGACACTCCCGCACATACGTCGGGACATGATAGACTTCTATCATATCCCCGTATGTCATATCGCCAACATCAAGAACGGCGCAGACTGGACGACCGAGGATGGCTCTGTAGTCCCCAATTCGCGCCTTACTTTCCCTGCAGACCCACCTCGCAGCTATGCTTACTGTAGTGACACGCGCTATATGCCCAAGTTGCATAAGCTCGTGGAAGGCGCTACCGTGCTTTATCATGAGAGTACCTACGACAAAGCCTGCGCCGACCGCGCCAAGCTCTACTACCACAGCACATCGGAGCAAGCCGCAAAGGTAGCGCGGGCCGCCGGAGTCGGCAAGTTGGTCTTGGGACATTTCAGTGCCCGCTATGAGAACGAGCAGACTATCCTCGACGAGGCCGTTGCCATCTTCCCCAACACCGTCTTGGCCAATGAAGGCATTGTGATAGATGTTAAATAGTTTTAATGATGCTCATTTTGTTCGTGCAAATGATGGATAGTGTGCGATAAATTACCTATTTTTGCATTGAAATACAATATTGAAAGGCTTATGATAAAAAATATACTCGTATCAGTTTTTGCTTTGTTCGTCGCCTTTGCCATGCCATCGTCGGCGATGGCCAACCCAGGCATAGAGATTGTGGAGACCGATTTCCAGCAGATTTCTATATCCTACGCCAACTCCATCCTGCGTGTTACCGGTGCTGAGGGAGAGGTCCTTCAAATCTACAACGTGGCTGGAGTAAGAGTGATGAACGTCAAAGTGGAAGGTGAAGACAAGCGCTTTGAGCTCAGCTTGCCCAAGGGTTGCTATATAGTAAAGGTGGGCAAGTGTGTTCGCAAAATCTCTGTCAAGTAGTCCGTGTCGAGCCTCCTGAAACTATTCTTTATTGCGGTTGCTGCCTTTTCGCTTGTCGCCTGTAGCGAAAAGGATGTCAATCCCAACCGCGACCTTACCTTGGATGATTTTTCCACGATGCGTGTGTCTGACTATGTGGTCAGCCTGTCGCGTCTCAAGCAGCATTTGGACCGCCAAGTGCACGATGACCGAGATACGGTCGCTTCCGATTATTTTCTTCGCAATTATTACCAGCAGGGTGGACGCCTCCTTTGGGTAGACCGTCAGGGCGTCGACCGCCGGGCTGACACTCTCTTGGCCTATCTGCGTCATGTCGACAAGATTGGCTTCAGTCCCAATCGTTTTCGTGTGTCCCAGATAGAGGCCGACCTCCATCGTATGCGCCACCTGCAGTTTGACACGCTCCACACAGCCAGTCGTGTCGTGGCTCGGCTGGAGTACAATCTTACCAAGTCATATCTGCGCTATGTGACGGGCCAACGCTTCGGTTATGTCAACCCCCGCGTGCTTCTCAACCGCATTGACCTCGTTGACACGGCGCGTATAAGCCTCGGCTATCGCACCCTTTTTGATGTTGGGATGGACACCCCCAACCGTGCGTTCTACCAGCGCGCTCTCGCCAAGGTCGAGGCCGACAGCGTAGCCGTCTTCCTGCACGATGTCCAGCCCGTCGACTCTCTGTATCGGCGGTTTGCGCAGATGCTGCAGACCACTCCGCCGCAGACGCCAGCCTATTCGCGGATCATGGCCAACATGGAGCGCCGCCGCTGGCGCACCCACCGACATCCCCAGACTTGCCCCAAATATGTGATGGTCAATGTGCCGGCGTTTATGCTGACCGCTGTCGACGGCGAGACCACCATGCAGATGCGTGTAGGACTGGGAGCCGTGTCTACCAAGACCCCTCTGCTCGTCAGCGATATCTCCCGTATGGACCTCAACCCTCAATGGATTATCCCGAGGAGCATTATCCGTAACAGCGTGGTACGCCACATTGGCGACAGTGCCTATTTCGCCCGCAACCATTACATTGTGCGCGAGCGCAGTACGGGAAAGACCGTCTCCTGGCCACATTTCACATCAGATATGCTGCTTTCGCCCACCTATTCGGTTGTGCAGAAAGGCGGCGAGGGCAATTCCTTGGGGCGTATAGTATTCCGTTTCCCCAATTCTTTCTCCGTTTATCTCCACGACACTTCATCTCGCGGATTTTTCAGACGTGCTGTGCGCGCAGTCTCGCATGGTTGCGTGCGAGTTGAGCGCCCCTACGACCTGGCAGTATTCCTTCTCGCCGACAAAGACCCGTCGGTCAAAGCCAAGATACAGTATTCGATGACAGCCATGCTGGCCCGCGACGGCGAAGCCCAAGCTGATACGCTCAAGCGCCGTATGGTTATCCGTTCCAAGAGCCTCGACCCGGTAGTGCCGTTGTTCATTACCTATTACACCCTCTATCCCGACCCCCAGGGTCATATGTGTGAGTATGCCGACATCTATGGTTATGATGCCGTAATCAACCGATATCTGAACAATTACCGATGACAGTCGACGACAACACACTTCTGAAGATGCTCGCGTCGCCCGAGACCAAGCGCAAGGCATTCGGGCTCATCGTCAGCCAGTATAGCGAGATGCTGTATTGGAAGATACGACACTTTGTGCTTTATCACGAAGACGCCGACGATGTGATGCAGAATGTGCTGATGAAGGCGTGGATGAACATCGACAGGTTCAAGGCCGATTCCAAGATTTCCACCTGGCTCTACAGTATTGCCGTCAACGAGTCGCTCGACTTTCTGCGCCGCAAGAAGAACGTGGCCGACGCCGATGCCGACCTCTACGCCGCCCGACACCTGATGGCCGACGAGTATTTCGACGGCGACGCCACCGAGGCCCTCTTGCAGGAAGCCATTGCCCAACTCCCCGACATGCAGCGCACGGTTTTCCTGCTCCGCTATTACGATGAGATGAAATACTCAGAGATGAGCAAGATGCTCGAGCGTACCGAGGGCGCTCTGAAGGCCAATTACCACATTGCAGCCCAGAAAGTTTTGGATTATATTAAGCAGCGTGATTAAACTATTCGAAGATACAATCGTCAAACATATAAAGTGAATGAATATGAGCGAAATCAATCTTAATGACATGCAGTCTGGTCACCACCGCAATCCCTTTACGGTGCCTGAAGGATATTTCGACCATTTTGCCGATGACTTTATGGCCCGTCTTGATGACCAGCCTGCCGTTGTCCATCATTCATGGTGGCACCGTTACCGTTATTATGTGGCTTCAGCAGCCTGTCTGGCAGGCCTGTTGCTTACATCTACTGTCTATCTGGCCCATACGCAGCATCAGCAGACCAAGGCTCTTGCCGAGCAGCATGCCATCGATGCTTCTATCGACGAGATGGCCGACTATGCCATGTACGACAAGGGCGATATGTATGCTTCGCTGTCTGAGTATTAATGTATATATAATAAGGTATAGCATGAAAAGAATACTGATAATGTCCATCACTCTGCTGCTCGCTGTCGTGGCGGCTGCCGCAGAGCACGATTTCAACCCCCGACGATTTCAGGCGGATATGGAGACTTTCATTGTCAAGGAAGCAGATCTCACGCCTGCCCAGATAGATAAGTTCCTGCCTCTTTTCCGTGAGATGCAGACCAAGCAGCGTGCCCTCTTCGATGAGATGCGCCAGTATCGCCGCATGGCCGATTTCGGCGACGACAACGCCTGTGCCCGCGCCATCCACCGCATGGACAACATCGATGTGCAGATACGCCGCATCCAGCAGCAGTATCACCGCAAGTTTCTGGCTGTTCTGCCTGGCCGCGTGGTGATGAAGATTCTTCGTGCCGAAGACTGCTTCCATCGTCAGGCTTTCCGCCGTGCAGCCCGCTGTCCTCGTGCCCCGAGAGAGAAATAGCCCCATCCGTTTATAGAGAGACGGGAAGAATGTTGCAGATGATTGTTGCCGACATTCTTCCCGTCTTTTTTGTGTCTATTCTTCGCCCAGATAGTTTCTTAGGGCAGCCGTCATGTTGCGCAGTTGTGCCACTCGGGCTTTGTAGTCAGGGCTTCCCGCCCGTTCGTAGTACGCCAGTGCGCTCTCCAGATAGTCCTTTGCCACCCGCATATTGTGTAGATTGATGTAGCAGAAGCCTAAGCGGTAGAGCGCGTCGGCCTTCTCGTTGCCGTGGCGCATCAGGGTGGTGGCTTCGTAGTAGGCTATGGCGCGCTGCCATTGCTCTTGCTTGAACAGACATTCGCCGCAGAGCCAGTTGTAGAGCCCCACCTCTTGGGGCGAGAAGGCTTTCAGTTGCGGGATGGTCGCCTCCAGATATTCTGCTGCCTTGGTGTATTGGCCTTCGTAGTAATAGCACACGCCGAGAAATGCCCTGAAGCGCGGATTGATGGTATATACGCTGTCGAGCCGTGCCAGGATGAGCATGCACTCATGATACTTGGCCGTCTGAAAATACTCTATGGCCCGCCCCAGCTGCTCCTTGTCGGCCTGCTGGGCGTGCAGAGGCAGCGTGGCAGCCACGAGTATGGCTATCGTAGTCAGCGTATGGCGCAGCGGCATGGCTTATTCGGTATAGAAATTGATGAGTCTGACGAGCGCCTGACGGCAAGCCTTGCAGAACTCGGGGTTCTCGTTGGTGCGCATGCGGCAGTCGGGATAGGCGCGATACACGCCCTTGAGGCTGTAGCCCGCTCCCTCGTAGAAACCGGCCTGGCTGTCGGTGCCTATCAGGTTCTCCCACTTGTTGCGGAAGTCCACCTTGGTCGTGATGTTAGGTTCCCATGGCTCCACATCGTGAGGATACATGGGGATGTCCTCGAAATCGTAGGCGTATTCATCGGCAAGACCGGCAAAACTGTGGCCGAACTCATGGACCACCACTGGGCGGAACTTGGGATGGTGGGTCATGGCGAGGTTGTACGAGTTGAGTATGCCGCCGCCACCATACTGGTCGGTATTCACCAGCACGATGATGTGCTCATACGGAGTGCCAGCCAGCACGTCGTGCAGCGTCTTCAGCCTGAGTGTGGTCAGATAGCGCGAGCTGTAGAATGTGTCGAAGTGGGAGCCCAGCGCCGTGTTCTTCCATTCGCCTGTTGCTGGCGACGATGTGCCGCTCTCTGCCGAGGGAGACTTCACTGCCACCACGTTGAACCTGTCGCGCATGCTCTTGAAGGGCTCGTGGGCAAAGATGGCATCCATCGCGGTGCGGGCGTCGGCTACGAACGTCTCCATCTCGCCCTCGGTGTAGCCCTCGGCCACGAAGGCTATGTGGATGCAGCGTGTGGTGTCGCGGGCTTGCCATAGGGTGGTGTAGGGCGTAGGCTTCTTGCCGATGCGACGTATCAGGATGTCGCTGGGCACCACCGTGTGGGTGTAGCTTGCGATGACCTCCTGGCGGTTGTTGCGCAGGTCTATTGTCACCTCTACCGTGTCTTTGGGCATGGGCATCAGAAACACGTTCTCAAACGAGCGTGCCGCGCCCTCTGCCTCGGGATAGCTGAGCCATTCCTGGAAGAGCGTGGAGAACGAGTTGCGATAGATGGCGGTGCGGGTCTTGTGGTCGCGCACGGTCAGTTGGCCGTTTCCTTGTACTGGCAGTTCGGCCAGTCGCTGTCGTTTGCCATACCATCGGGGGCTCACGTTGAGCTGGTCGAGAGCGATGTGCTGCTGCCGGGCGTTGCCCTCGAAGATGTAGTCGAGCCGCAGCGTGCTGTCGGTGAAATACTTGTCAAAGTCTTGTGCCGTGGCCGTCGCACACAGTGCCAGGGCGAGCAGAGTCGTCATTATATGCTTCATATCCATTGTCTTATTCGTGTTTCCAAGCCGTGATGTATAGCCCCACGCTTATCACTACCGCAGCCAGGCCAGCCAGCAGCAGTGAGTTCTTTATCCAGGGGTTGGTTATGACATAGGCTGCCACAAAGCAGACTATGCCCGTCACGAGGGCGTAAGGCGCCCCTTTGCCTATTCGGGTGAAATCTATCTTTTTCATTATTGCAAAGGTAGTGCAAACCGATAGGAGAACAAAATAAAATCATTTATTTTTTATCATGATGGTCATCAAATTGATTGCAGAGTGGGAAATGGAGATTTCAAACCCGGAATTATCCAAATCGCGGCGGGCAACCACTATTTCCAACCACGGATTAATCTTGCCGGCCATCGATGGTACAATCGGCGTTGTCAGAAGAAATTTAGGTTAATGTGTGTTAAATCGGTTGATAAATCGCGTGTTTCCGCGTTTATAGAGTAGCATAGCGAAAATCATGATGAGCGAAAAGGAGTTTACCGATATAGCCGCAGAATTGCGCGTGGCAGCCGTCCGTTCGGCTGCCGCTGCCGGCATCGGTGTCGAGGGCGCAGAAGATGTGGCCCAAGACATAATGCTGAGGCTGTGGACGCTGCGCGACAATATCTCCTCCGCTCGTCATGCCCGTGGATTGGCTGTGGTGGCTGCCCGCAACAGGGCGCTCGACATGCTGCGCCAATCTCACACGGTATCGCTGACGACGGGAGTGACTGTTGTCCAGTCCTCGTCGGCTGCCGATGTCGCTATCGAGGCCGATGAGACCGATGCATGGCTGCAGCGCAGACTCCAGGCTCTGCCGCCCATGCAGCATCAGGTGTTGCGGCTGCGACAGATAGAACTGAAGGACAATGCAGAGATAGCTGCCATACTCGGCATCAAGCCGGCCTCGGTGGCCACGCTGCTCTCAAAGGCACGCAGACAGCTGCTCGCCGATATCAGAAAACGTAATCAACGTACATAAATATAACAATGTATAACGAAAAGCAAATCAGACAACTCCTCACGAGGTTTATGGAAGGCCAGACCACGGTGGAAGAGGAGCAGGAGATAGCCCGGTGGTTTGCCGCCCGTCGCGAGGTGGCTCCCGACTTGGAAGACTATCGGCAGATGTTTGCCTACTTTGATGCCGGCATGCCCGAAGAGGATGTGGCTGTCACTCCCGTGACAGCGGGTGGGTCGTCGTCTGTGGCCCGGAGCATCGCCCTCAGGGTGGCTATGATTGCCGCCGCCTGCGTGGCAGTGGCGGTGGTCATGACGCTCGCTCTCAGCCCGTCGTCGCCGTCGGCAGACAGTGTGCAGATAGCAGCCGTTCCCGTAGACACGGTCTCGGGTGCCTCTGTCCATGCACCCTCAGTCCCCAAGGCAGACAGTGTGAAGAGCGAGAAACCCAAGGCGCGCCGTTATCATAAATATATGTACACGCCGGCGCCTCCGCACCCGCTGTATGCCGAGGCGCGCCGAAAGGAGTTCGTCGACTCGCTCTCCGACGCCATCGATGCCTTTGTGGCACAATGCGTGGAAGAGGCGCAGCGCGACGATGAACAGCTCTACCAACAGGCTATGATGGAGGGAGCTAACCGCGAAAATGCCATCGTCAATGAAGCCTTGGCTTTGCTCGAAGAAGAAGTTTATTAAAATATAAAGGAGGAAACTGAATATGAAGAAAATCAAGCGTTTTATCTTGTTGGCTGTGCTCGCTGCCATGGCGGCTGTCGCCTCTGCTGCCTCGCCCAAGCAGTCTATTGATGTAGCATTTGCGCAGCTGGCTCAGACCCTCATAGACATGGGTGCCATCACCAATAGCGAGGCCCAAGAGTATGAAGGCGGTTATCACAAGTTCTACAACTTTGTCATCGACAAGGAGCAAAGAAAGCTGGTCGATGACTTCGAGGCCAAGACTATGCGGCCCAATGTGGCTCTGGCTTACATGTCTAATTTCCGCAAGGCCGGTACGATAGCCAAGTCCAATAATATAGGTTATGGCAAGGACAACGCCCTGAGCTATAGGCTGGGCGTGTATATCGACCGCAACTACGATGTCCTCTACCTGCGCGACCCGCTGAACAAGGAAAAACGTTATGTCTATGCTTTGGTGTGGTGGATGTCTGGGAAAAAGATGAATGGTTCGCTGCTGAAGTTCTATAACATTGACCCGGTGGTGCAGCGAGAGAAGGCATCGAAGCAGACCGAAGGCCGCAGAGTGCTACGCACCGAGAGCGACAGCATCTTGATGGTAGATGGTAGCGGAAAGCGGGTCTACTCCAATCTGGATATCGCCAACAAGGCCACCAAGTTTACCTCTTCCAGTCTGTTGACGGCTGTAACATCGGTATGTTCGGCCTATACGTCGCTCGCCTTTTCAGATGGCGCAGCAAAGGATGTGGAATACCGCCAGATACTGGCCAACCGACTGGTAACCCTGTGCAATCTGGGTCGCAAGACGTTTGATGCCAACGACAAGAAGGCTTGCATCAAGCTGGTAGAAGGCGTGCGTCGTTGCGAGTCGGATGTGGTCAACAGCACGCTGCTCGACGCTGCGCTCACGCTACTCAAAAACTGATTATAGAAATCTCTCTCAACTCAGAAAGTCCTCCGGCAACTGTCAACGATGGTTGCCAGGAGGACTTGTCTGATTAAAAAAATAATGAAATAATCCTCGAAATGTTTGTCAGTCAGGAAAAAAAGCAGTACCTTTGCACCGCATTTTGAGGCAGTGGGTTTCGGCTCGGCTGTCGATAGTGCGCAAACATTAATCATTTATTAATTTATAAACAGTATGAATCAATACGAAACCGTTTTCATTTTGACTCCCGTTTTGTCTGATGAACAGATGAAGGAAACGGTCGCTAAATTCAAGAAACTGCTCACTGATAAAGGCGCAGAGATTCTGAACGAGGAGACCTGGGGACTGAAGAAGATGGCTTATGCTATTCAGAAGAAATCTACAGGCTTCTACTGCCTGTTGGAATTCAAGGCTGAGCCAACTATCGTTAACTCTCTCGAGACTGGCTATCGCCGCGACGAGAAGGTTATTCGTTACATGACCGTTAAACTTGACAAGTATGCTGCTCAGTACGCCGAAAAGCGTCGCGCAAAACTTGGTAAAAAAGAGGAGGCTTAATCATGGCAGAGCAGAACAATTCAGAAGTACGTTACTTGACAGCTCCTTCTATCGATGTAAAGAAGAAGAAGTATTGCCGCTTCAAGAAGAGCGGTATTAAGTATATCGACTACAAAGATCCTGAGTTCCTGAAGAAGTTCCTGAACGAACAGGGTAAGATCCTTCCCCGTCGTATTACTGGCACATCTCTGAAGTATCAGCGTCGTGTGGCCCAGGCTGTAAAGCGTGCGCGCCAGATAGCATTACTTCCTTATGTAACTGACTTGATGAAATAAAAAGGAGGAAGCACAATGGAGATTATTTTGAAAGAAGATATCATCGGTCTTGGATACAAGAACGATATCGTGAACGTTAAGAGTGGTTACGGTCGTAACTATCTTATCCCCACAGGCAAGGGTGTTATCGCTTCGCCCAGCGCCAAGAAGGTACTCGCTGAGAACGTTAAGCAGCAGGCTCACAAGCTGGCAGCCCTCAAGGCTGAGGCTGAGAAGAAGGCTGAGGCTCTCAATGGTGTAGAGCTGGTAATCGAAGCTAAGGTTTCTGCAACTGGTGTAACTTACGGTTCGGTAGGCGCTGCTGCTGTAGTAGAGGCTCTCGCTAAGAAGGGCTTCGACATCGACCGCAAGATTGTTACCATGCACGATGCCAAGAAGGTTGGCGACTACGAGGCTACCGTTCACTTCCACAAGGAGGTAGAGGTAAAGGTTCCCGTTAAGGTCGTTGCCGAGAACGCTCCCGTGGAGGCCGTTGAGGCTCCCGTTGAGGAGGCTCCTGTTGCTGAGGCTGCTGCCGAGGCTCCCGCAGCTGAATAAGTTTGCGCTGTAAAGCAAATCTCAATAGAAATCCTAACTGCAATTGCGTGGTTAGGATTTTTTTTGTCCCATAATGTATGGCGGTGCCTCGCGCGTACATAAAAATAAATGTGATTTATTTTGTATTGCGCTCGGTTTTCACTAACTTTGCACTAAAGTAATAAGTATTAAGTAATAAGATAATAATGAAAGCATTTGTATTCCCCGGACAGGGTTCACAGTTTGTCGGCATGGGCAAGGAGCTCTACGACAATAATCCATTGGCAAAAGAATTGTTTGACAAGGCCGACGAAATCCTCGGCTTCAAAATCACTGATATCATGTTTGCAGGCACCGACGAGCAGTTGAAGCAGACTAATGTTACCCAGCCTGCTGTATTCCTGCACAGTGTCATCTCTGCTCTCTGCCTGGGCGACGAGTTTGCTCCAGCAATGGTTGGCGGTCACTCACTCGGTGAGTTCTCTGCTCTTGTAGCAGTAGGCGCGCTCAGCTTTGAGGATGGCCTGAAGCTGGTGGCTGCCCGTGCCAATGCCATGCAGAAGGCTTGCGAGGCTAACCCTGGTACTATGGCTGCCATCATCGGTCTGCCCGATGAGAAGGTTGAGGAAATCTGCGCTGAAGTGTCTACCGATGGCAATGTTGTGGTTGCTGCTAACTACAACTGTCCTGGCCAGCTGGTTATCTCTGGCAATGTAGATGCCATCAATGCCGCCTGTGAGAAACTGAAGGAAGCCGGTGCCAAGCGCGCTCTGCCCTTGAAGGTTGGTGGCGCTTTCCACTCTCCTCTGATGCAGCCCGCCAAGGACGAACTTGAGGCCGCCATCGAGAAGACTACATTCAATGCGCCCAAGTGCCCCGTTTATCAGAACGTGGACGCCAAGCCCCACACTGAGCCTGAGGTAATCAAGGCCAATCTGATAGCCCAGCTCACCAGTTCGGTTCGCTGGACTGCCAGCGTGCAGGCTATGATTGCCGACGGTGCCGATGACTTCACGGAGTGTGGTCCTGGAAAGGCGCTGCAAGGTATGATAGGTCGTATAGACAAAACCGTGGCTGTGCGCGGTATCGCCTGAACGATATGATAGTTTATCAGATATTTACCAGACTTTTCGGCAATCGTAACACCACTCGTAAAGAGTGGGGTTCGGTTGCCGAAAATGGTTCTGGGAAGATGAATGACATTGATGCGCAGGTGCTGAAGCGCATCAAAGCTATGGGTGTGACCCATGTGTGGTTTACCGGTGTGTTGCGTCATGCCACGCAGACCGACTACACGGCTTATGGCATTCCGGCTCAGAACGCCGAGGTGGTCAAGGGTCGTGCCGGTTCTCCCTATGCCATTACCGATTATTATGACATTGACCCCGATTTGGCTGTCGACGTCGATAAGCGTGTGCAGGAGTGGGAGAGTCTCATCGCAAGGACGCACAAGGCGGGGATGAAGGTAATCATGGACTTCGTGCCCAACCATGTGGCGCGTCAGTACCACTCTGTATGCAAGCCCAAGGGCGTAAGAGATTTGGGTGAAGACGATGATGTCAACATGCACTTTTCCACCCACAACAACTTCTATTACTGCTGGGGGCAGTCGCTTGACTTGGGCGATGTCACCGATAGTCAGACTTATCACGAGGCTCCTGCCAGAGCTACCGGCAATGACCATTTTGACAATCGTCCTGGTCGCAATGACTGGTATGAGACCGTCAAGCTCAATTATGGTGTTGACTATTGTGATGCAGGTGGTCGCTCTGAGCATTTTGACCCCACTCCCGATACGTGGACCAAGATGACAGACATCCTGATGTACTGGGCAGGCAAGGGAGTGGATGGTTTCAGATGTGATATGGCGGAGATGGTGCCCGCAGCGTTCTGGGCTTACGCCACCAAGGTGGTGAAAACGGCTTATCCGCATATCATCTTTATCGGCGAGGTCTACAATCCTTCGCTCTACCGTACTTATATTGGGGCTCGCTTTGACCTCCTATATGACAAGGTGGGCATGTATGACAGCCTGCGTGACATCGTCTGTGGCCGTCGTTGGGCCTCTGACATCACAACGCAATGGCTGCAGACTGATGATATCCGCGACCACATGCTCTATTTCCTGGAAAATCATGACGAGCAGCGTATTGCGAGCGACTTTTTCGCCGGCGAGCCTTGGGCTGCCTATCCCGCCCACATAGTAAGTTGTCTGCTCCACACCAATCCTTATATGCTCTACGCTGGTCAAGAACTCGGCGAGCGTGGTATGGACAAGGAAGGCTTCAGTGGTCGCGATGGTCGTAGCACTATCTTCGACTATTGGAGCATGGACAGTGTCAACCACGGATACTTCGATATTCGCAAGAAAACACCGTCGGAACGCAAACTGATGGAAGCCTACAAGCGCGTGATGCTCATTGCTGAGAAAGAGAAGGCGGCAAGCAGAGGTCTGACCTTTGACCTGATGTATGTTAATGGTCATCTGGCACAATCTCAATATGCCTTCCTGCGCAAGAAGGATGATGAGCTGCTTCTGGTGGTTGTCAATTTCGCAGCCGAGGCCATCGATACGGGAGTTATCATTCCTTCGCATGCCTTTGAGTATATGGGTATCGCAGAGGGGGATGCCGACGCAGTCGATTTGTTGAGTGACGGTAAGGCCAAGTTTCATCTTGCGGTCAACGAGGCTGTCAATGTCGCCGTTCCGGCTCATGGCGGAGTAGTATACAAAATCAAACAATAATATCATGGACGAATTGATTCTGAACGAACACAACAAGGAGGAATTCCCGCCTGCCCATACTGCCGAGCATCTGCTTAATCAGTTGATGGTACGTAAGTATGGGTGTGAGCGAAGTCGTAATGCGCACATCGAGCGCAAGAAGAGCAAGATAACCTATCAGCTCGCCAACAAGCCCACCCGCAAGGAAGAGAAGTTCATCGAAGATGAGATGAACCGCCTCATTGATGAGGACATGCCTGTAACCTATGAGTTTGTAGACCGTGACCATATTCCCGAGGGTGTTCATATCGACCGTTTGCCCGAGGATGCGAGCGAAACCATCAGGCTGGTACGCATCGGCGATTACGACGTCTGCCCATGTATCGGCAAGCATGTGCGCTCTACTGGGCAGATTGGCCATTTTACTCTGCTCGGCACCAATTGGGACGAAGAGAAGCGCAGCTTCCGAATAAGATTCAAAATCGTACAATAACTTAATCTATATCCATATGTTGAAACTTAAATCATTACCAGTATTGCTCTTTGTTGCCGCAGGGGCATTGTCCGCTTCGGCTCAAGACGCACAGACTTTGTACCAGGACTTCCAGCATCCCGGTCAGCCTTATCGCCCCCGTGTATGGTGGCATTGGATGAACGGAAACATCACCAAGGACGGTATCTACAAGGACCTCACCTGGATGAAGTGTAGTGGCATTGGTGGCTTTCATGTCTTCGATGCCGGTCTATCAACTCCGCAGGTCGTCGAGAAGCGTTTGCCTTACATGACGCCTGAATGGAAAGACGCCTTCCATTATGCCATTCATCTTGCCGATAGTCTCGGGCTCGAGGCGACTATCGCCAGCGCTCCCGGATGGAGCGAGACTGGCGGCCCATGGGTCAAGGACGAAGACGGAATGAAGAAGCTCGTTTGGCGACAGACCGAGGTCAAAGGTACAGGCAAGGCCCTGAAGGTTAAGTTGCCCGGTGGCTTTGATATCACTGGCCCCTATCAGGACTATTGTTATGTCAATCAATCTGTAGCCACAGTCTTCTTGCAGAAGAAGTTCTATCGCGACGTCGCCGTTCTGGCTATGCGCATTCCAGATAACGACAAGTCGATGATGGAGCTCAATCCGACCATCACAACCAGCGGTGGCACAGTTACTGCCGAGCAGCTGGGCAACGACAGTATCTCTGACTATTCTATCATCCAAGCCGAGAAGGACGGCAAGGCATGGGTGCTGATGGACTTTCATCAGCCACAACTCGTACGGTCAGTGACATGGTCGGTATTGAAGATAGAAGAAAGAGTGGAGAACTGCGCTGCGAGTCTCTTCTGCAGCATGGACGGAAAGACATTCACCAAGGTGGTCGACCTGAGTTATCAGGGAGGCTTCGAGCGTGTGGAGGATATTCCTCAGACCACAGCCCGTTATTTTAAGATGGTATTCACAAGTACTGAGAAGAACAATCCCGCTACCGGATTCCGCCTTTCTTCGCTTAAATTGTCGCCCGTAGTACGCGTAAACCTCCTTTCAGACAAGTCGGCATCTTCTTTCTATCGTTATGGAACGTCTGTCAAGACTCCTGCCACTACCGATGTTGTCAACACGGCAGATGTTGTCGATGTTACCTCTTTTGTCAAGGACGGCGTGCTTACCTGGAAAGCTCCCAAGGGCCGTTGGCGTATCATGCGATTCGGCTACGGACTCACAGGAAAGACCAACCATCCCGCTTCGCCTGAAGCTACCGGTCTCGAGGTTGACAAGATAGACCCCGTGGCTATCCGCGATTACTATAAGAATTATCTCCAGACTTATGTCGATGCCAGCAAGGGACTGATGGGCAACCGTGGCATTACCTACTTGCTCAATGACAGTTACGAAGCCGGTGCCCAGACATGGACAGGTAAGATGGTGGAAGAGTTCAAGGCCCGCCGTGGCTACGACTTGCTCCCCTGGCTTCCCGCGCTGGCAGGTATCGTTGTCAACAGTGCTGAGGAAACCGAGCGCTTCCTCTTCGACTGGCGTACCACTATCGGCGACATGATGACAGAGTACCACTACGACCAGCTCACTGACATCCTCAAGCCCTACGGCCTGAAGCGATATACGGAGAGTCATGAGGCGTGGCGCGCCAACGCTACCGACGGCATGGACTGCAAGCGCAGCGCCGATATACCTATGTCTGCTATCTGGATGCGTTACAAGCAGGGACTCGTAACCGTCCCCCAGCACGAGAGTGATATCCGAGAGTCTGCTTCTGTTGCCCATATCTATGGACAGAACGTAGCTGCAGCAGAGTCGTTTACATCCGATGGCTTCCGCGATGGTGCCTTCGTGTATACCCCCGCTGTCCTCAAACCCACCGCCGATGCCGCTATGGCCAGCGGATTGAACCTCTTCGTCATCCACACCTCTCCCCACCAGCCTGTTGATGATAAGGTGCCGGGCATTGGCCTTGGTCTTTGGGGCCAGTGGTTCGACCGCAATGAGACTTGGGCAAGCCAGGCCGGCGCATGGACCGACTACCTCGCCCGCAGCTGTTATCTCTTGCGCCAAGGTAAGTTCGTCGCCGACGTAGCTTACTATTACGGTGAGGACTCCAACGTTACAGCCCGCTACCAGACCCGTATGCCTAAGTTCCCCAATACCTACAACTATGACTTCGTGAGCCCGTCGATAGTTAAGGATGTCCTCAAGGTTGACAATGGTCAGCTGGTTACCGCCACAGGTATGCGCTATCGCGTATTGTGGCTTGACAATGTGAGCATGATATCCATCAAGATGCTGCGCCGCATCAAGCAACTGGCTGATGCCGGTGTGACCATTGCCGGCGACAAGCCCAAGACCCTCGTGGGACTCGATGGAACCGTCGAAGAGTTTGACAGCCTGGTAAAGGATATCTGGGGCTCTGGTCGCAAGAATGTTACTACCGGAGTGTCTATCGGCAAGGTGCTTGCAAACACTGGAGTCGCTCCCGATGTCACCTTCTCTGACGCCAAGGCCAACATCAAGTTTGTACACCGTCGTCTGAACGATGGCGAGATTTACTGGATAGCCAACCAGACCAAGCAGGCGCGCAAGTTCACTGCCTCCTTCAATGTCACAGGCAAGAAGCCACAGCTGTGGCATGCCGATACCGGTGCCAAGGAAGATGTGAGCTACGAAATGGTCGACGGCCGCACCCGCGTAACCCTCGACATGCCCGCCTATGATGCAGTCTTTGTGGTGTTTGTCGACGATACCGATGTTCCCGCTGTCACTCTCGCCGAGCGCACCCGCACGGCTTTTGCTGAGTTCGTCCAGCCATGGACCGTCAGCTTCCAGGCTCATCGCGGAGCTCCATCCCAGATTGCTCTGGATAGCTTGGCATCGCTTACAGAGTCATCCGAGCAGGGAGTTAAGTACTTCTCAGGTGTTGCAACTTATACCAACAACTTCAAGGTAGCCAAGAAATCACTCAAGAAGAATGCTTCCTCACGCATACTGCTTGACTTGGGCGAGGTCAAGGACTTGGCCGAAGTTACCGTCAATGGTCAGCCCGTGGGCGTGGTATGGCATGCACCTTATATAATAGATATCACCGCTGCCGTCAAGGTTGGTGACAACAAGGTCGATATTGCTGTAGTCAATCCATGGCACAACCGTATGGTAGGAGATATGCAGCCCGGCGCCGAGACTGTCACCTATTATCCCATCAAGTATTACAAGGCCGACGAGCCTCTGCTCAAGTCGGGCTTGATAGGTCCTGCCCGTATTGTCGGTGAAAGATAAACGCAAGAAGCTACCCTTCGTCAGTCCGATGGGTAGCTTCTCACAGATTACTACAAGAAAGAGCCTCCCACTTTGCTGTGAGAGGCTCTTTCTTATTTGGTTTCGATTTCTTCCTTCATGTCGATAAACTGCTTCTTTGTATCGTAGAATTCGTATTGTAAGAAAGCAAGTTTCTGCGACGCTATTACATGTACGCCAAAGCCGTACTTTAGCTGCCATTTTCGCTTGAGTGATACCAGTCCTTGGTTGATATATGCCTCAACGTATGGATGTACATGTAGATAGAACTTCTTGATGCCAATCTTGTTGACCAGTCGGTCAATCTTTCTTTCGAGAATGTCAGTAAACAGGATGCTCGACTTGATTTTGCCTGTACCGTTACAGGTGGGGCAGGCCTCTTCGACGTTGACATCCATGGCGGGCCTAACCCTCTGACGGGTTATCTGCATCAGTCCAAACTTGCTAAGAGGCAGGATGTTGTGTCTGGCTCTGTCCTTTTGCATGTTCTTGCACATACGTTCATAGAGCATCTGCCGGTCTTCGGCGAGGTTCATGTCGATGAAGTCTACGACGATGATACCACCCATGTCCCTTAGTCTGAGTTGGCGTGCCAGTTCGTCGGCAGCGCCAAGATTGGTTTCCAGTGCATTCTGTTCCTGTCCGTTTTCCGATTTAGAACGGTTTCCACTGTTCACGTCAACCACGTGCATTGCCTCAGTGTGCTCGATTATCATGTAGGCACCATGGCGGTAGTTGACCGTTTTGCCGAAACTCGACTTAATCTGTTTGGTTACGTTGAAGTTGTCGAAAATTGGAACTTTACCCGTATAGAGTTTTACGATGTGCGCTTTTTCAGGGGCTATAAGCGACACGTAGTCTTTTACTTCCTGATAAACATCTTCGTCGTTGATGTAGATGTTCTCATAACTTGGGTTGAACAGGTCTCGCAGAAGCGCTACGGCACGGCTGGTTTCTTCAAACACAAGTTGGGGTCTTTTCTGTGTCTTTTGCACCTTTGTTATGGCGTCCTCCCAGCGCTTGGTAAGCACCTTCAGCTCAGTATCCAGTTCAGCCACTCTCTTACCTTCGGCTACCGTTCTCACAATAACTCCACAGTTTTTCGGCTTAATGCTATGTATAAGCTGCTTGAGTCTTGCTCTCTCTTCTCCCGACTTTATTTTGGAAGATACCGAGACCTTATCGCCGAATGGCATAAGCACAAGATATCGTCCGGCAAAAGAGATTTCGCCTGTCAGTCGCGGACCTTTGGTAGAAATGGGTTCTTTTACAATTTGCACCAGCACCTCATCGCCCACTTTGAGCGCAGTCTGTACGCTGCCGTCTTTAGGGATATCGGGCAGACGTGATGCTTTGGCAAAAGGGTAAAGTTTTTTCCGGTCACTCTGTACCTGTCTGAGATATTTCTCGTACGAGTTGAATTGGCTTCCTAAGTCAAGATAATGAAGAAAGGCATCGCGTTCGTAGCCTACATCCACAAAGCTGGCGTTGAGACCAGGCATCAGTTTTTTGACTTTTGCTATGTAGATGTTGCCCACAGAGAAAGAGGCCGAGCGGGGCTCGTTCTGATACTCCACGAGGTTCTTGTCCTCGAGCAGAGCTATCGAGATTTCTTTCTGACGGACGTCAATGATTACTTCGCTTGTCATACTATCTTCACTTATTGCTTAAAAAAATGGGGGCATGTCGCACGACACGCCCCATTAGTCTTTTTGATTAGGCTATAGAGCAATACAATGATTACTTGCTCTTATGTCTGTTCTTGCGTAATCTCTTTTTACGCTTGTGAGTAGCCATCTTGTGGCCCTTCTTCTTTTTACCGTTTGGCATAATTCTTTTAATTTAAATGGTTATGTTTTTGCGTTGTATGCTTAGTTGTTCTTCATCTTCTCCACGAACTCCTTGGCAGGCTTGAAGCTGGGGTAGTCGTGTGCGGGGATGATTACAGTAGTATTCTTCTGTATGTTGCGAGCTGTCTTCTCTGCACGACGCTTGATGATGAAGTTACCGAAACCACGCAGTGAGATGTGCTCTCTCTTGAGCAGGCTTTCCTTTACAGTCTCCATGAGACTTTCCACTACAATGGCTACTTCCTTCTTTGAGATGCCAGTATTCTCTGAAATCTTGTTTACAATTTCTGTCTTTGTCATTGCTGTTTTTATTGTTATTTATATGAATATTTTGACTATGTTTGTTTTTGTGGGTGCAAATATAATAGTTTTTTGTGTGATATGAAAAGATTATCACTCTTTTTTGCGTTTTTGGGGGATATTTTGCCGTATAAGTGGCTCATTTGTAGGTTATTGAAGGGCGAAAAGAGGCTTTTCGGCACCTTTTTGCATGTCTCCATCGTTACTTTCTTGTCACTCGCTTTTCCCCTTGTTTAGACTGCGATTGCCGGAGGTATCGATGGCGTTGCCCCAGATGCTTTTTTACTTATTATTAACTAAAGTTGTTTGGTGGGAATTATGCTTTCTGCTAACTTTGTCTTTTCTAAGTAATATTATATACCATATTAGAATTATGAGAAGACTATTTTTCGTTGCCTCCATCCTCTTGGTATGGATGGGAGGCATTACCGGATGCAAGATGGCTGGCTCTGCCAATGGTTCCGACTCTTTGGCGGTTGACAGTTTCAAGTATGCCTTTGCCGACAGTATGCTCCACTGCAATATTGTGGCCGATGTGCCCCAGGGCGATGACTCCCTCGCTGTCGGAGTGCGCGCTTATGTCAATGCCCAGCTCGACTCGCTTTCCAGTGTTCATGCTTTTGACGCCTCGCGTTCAGCCGGATACGGCGGAGACCTTACCGATGGCCAGGCGCTGGTCGATTTCTATGGCAAGCTCAATGTTGACTCGATGCGCGCCATGCAGTCGCCCGATGGCGGAGCCCCCGAGTTCCAGTGTTCTTACGATGTGGCTATTCGCCTGGCCGCCCAGAACGAGCGTTATGTCACCTATAGCGTAGACCAGTATGTGTATGGCGGTGGCGCCCATGGTTCTGCCGTGTCCTACCGTGTCAACATCCTCAAGTCTTCGGGCCGCGTGCTCGGCGCTACTGTCGATGCCGCTCAGCTTGAAGCCATCCAGCCTCTGCTGCTTCACGGTGTGACCACCTATATCAACGCCCGGGGGCAGAAGGTTACCGAGGACGAAGCCCTGAAGCTCCTCTTCATCGACAAGGGCATCATCCCGTTGCCCGCCCATGCTCCCTATCTTGCTGCCGACGGTCTCCACTTCGTCTATCAGCAGTATGAGATTGGCCCTTATGCTATGGGCATGGTTTCGTTTACATTGCCTTACGACAAAGTAAAGCCTTACATGACTGCCGAGGCACTCCAGCTTCTTGAGACTGGTGCCGCCGATGCTGCCAAATAAGTATAATATAATAAGGTGTAAAAACAATGGCACGCTGTTTGTCTTGACAGAACAGCGTGCCATTTTCATTTTCCGGCAGTTTGTCTAATCCGCTCGTCTTCTTTCAGATGCTGGGCCAGCAGAGCTTCATCTACATAGTAGAGCTTGACCGTGAGCGGGTGCGGATAGTTGTAGAAGAAGGTATCGGTTGTGTAGTACCACTCGATGCTACTCACCTTGTCGCTTTCCATGAGTACCTTCTGGAAGTGGGCCACCCTTGTGCTCGGGGGTAGGGTGATGGCGGTCTTTCCCGACGTCATCTGGCATACCGCCACCAGATTCCACTTCATGCGCACCACCTTGGTCACCTCTCTATTCATCTTTGTGCTTATGGTGATGTGGCGCCCGAACTCCTTGTTGATTTTTTCCATCACCGCCTTGAATACAGGCCCGTGCGAGCTTGTGTCCTTCAGTTGTTCATACCATATATGCAGATGTATCATCTCGTGCAGCATGATGTCTTCTGCCTTTCGTTCGTCGATGTCATACTTCACGTTGAGCTTCATCTTGTACATAGCCACGTAGCCCTGCTTGTCGCGCTTGAGCGTACGGTGCATCTGACCCATATACGAGTTTACGTTGACCAGCCAGAAAGCCGGGCGAGGCAGGCGGTCGTTGAAGATTGTCTTATTGAAATGAGCAAAGCGCTCTCTTGCAAATTCCAGCGTATATCTCATGTCTCTGTTATTCTTGGACCGAGTTCCCTCAGTTCCGATTACGTAGATGCAAAAATACTCATCTTTTCCCTTACCGCCAAGCATAGCTTTGTTCTTTTGCGTTATTTTTTTGTTCTTCCCGCGGTCCGGAGTAAAAGAAAAGTGGTAATTTTGCTCTCGATTATGGAGCGCAAGATTATACACATCGACATGGACGCCTTCTTTGCCTCGGTAGAGCAGCGCGACGATGCCTCACTCCGTGGCAAGCCCATTGCCGTGGGCTTCGACGGCGAGCGCGGCGTGGTGAGTACTGCCAGCTACGAGGCACGCCGCTATGGCGTTCACTCTGCCCAGTCGATGGTTGTCGCCCACCGCCTTTGTCCCGAGCTCATCGTGGTGCCATGCCGGCACGACTACTATGCCCAGGTGTCGGCACAGATACATGCCATCTTTGCCGACTATACCGACCTCATCGAGCCCATATCGCTCGACGAGGCATTTCTCGATGTCTCCCACAACAAGCGCCACATGGATATGGCGGTCGAGATAGCCCGCGAAATCAAGCAGCGCATTGCCGACGAACTCCATCTCACTGCCTCGGCTGGCGTGTCCTACAACAAGTTTCTCGCCAAGATAGCCAGCGACTTCCGCAAGCCCGACGGTCTCTGCGTCATCCATCCCACGCGTGCCCTCGACTTCATCGCCTCGCTGCGGGTCGAGCAGTTCTGGGGCGTGGGTCCCAAGACCGCCGAGCGCATGCACCGCATAGGCGTCTTCACTGGCGAGCAGCTGCGCGAGGTGTCGCGCCATCATCTCTGCGAGGTCTTTGGCAAGATGGGCAACGTCTATTACGACTTTGCCCGTGGCATCGACCTCCGCCCGGTTGTGGCTGACTATGTGCGCAAGTCGGTTGGCTGCGAGCAGACCTATCTGCGCGACATCAGCCAGCGCTCTGTAGTCATCATCGAGCTCTACCACCTTGTCGTCGAGCTTGTAGACCGCCTTGCCGACGCCCGCTTCGAGGGCCGCACGCTTACCCTCAAGGTCAAGTATGCCGACTTTACCCAAATCAGCAAGCGCATTACCACCAACCATACACTGTCTACCAAAGCCTCCATATTGCCGCTGGCCAAGCGGTTGCTGGCACAGGTAAGCTACTCGTCGTCGCGGCCCATACGCCTGCTGGGGCTGTCGGTCTCCAATCCGCTCGCCGACGATGGTTTGCGCCAGAGCCAATGGGTAGAAGGCGACCTCCCGTTTGAGGAATGGTGACCCTACGCGCCAGTGGCTGACGATGGCACCCCTTTTACCTTGTTTCCACCCATGCCCGATGTTGACAGCAAGCCGGCGGATGACATATTCCGTTCACGCGTCAGAGCCGACTTGTCCGCTGCCGCTTAATCTTATGTTGCAAACCGTGAAATGGAGAAATCAAGGCGTGAAAACATTAATTCGCGCTTCGCAATAGACATTTCATGCTTTGAAACTCCTCTCGACATCGTCTCTATGGTTTTCGGTCGGTGTGGGCAGATGCTGAGGGTGCTGGCGATGATGGCGGGCACCATCGCCTGGCTCTATGAGCCGACTCCTGAAAGCCCGGCAGCCAAGACCGTGCCCGCGACTCCTATCCCGCCCAGCTGCAGCGCATGCTCGGTCCTGGCTATGTCCGTCGGGGCCTATATATTAATGTATCGCGCGTAGGCAACTCGCTCGTCGTGCGCTTTGACTATGCCGGCGGACTCTTCACGGCCGACGGCAAGGCCCCGTCGACATTTGAGATAGCCGAGGAGGAAGGCCTGTATCATCCTGCCACAGCCGTCATCGCCGGATGCACCGTCGTCCTGACGTCGCCGGAGGTGAAGCATCCCTGCCTCGTACGCTATGGCTGGCAGCCATTCACACGTGCCAATCTCGTCAACGGCGCCTCGTTGCCCGCTTCTACCTTCAGAGGCGAAGTAGGCGCGCACGACTGACGGGCGAGGGAAAACAGAAATATCTCGTTTGTGCTCAATTCTTTTCTGCCGATATATGAAAAAATATCTCAGAATTGTTGTAATTTTGCAACGTAAATAGATATTAGTTCAGGTTAATATGAAAAAAATGTCATTTCTTGTTGCCCTCGTCATGATATCGCTTTCGGCGCTGGCACAGACCACAGTCAAGCTGCCCGCCCCAGACAAGCAGGTGGCGATGACGCTCTACGAGGCTTTGCAGACGCGCCACTCGGTGCGCAGTTATCAGAATAAGGATGTAGACAATGCCACGCTGGCTCAGGTGTTATGGGCGGCGTGTGGCTACAGCCGCGAGGCGGAGAAGAAGATAACCGCCGCTTCGGCGCTCAACCGTCAGGACATTGAAGTATACGTGATTAAGGCTGCTGGCGCTTACCGCTACGATGTCGAAAGTAATGCTCTGGTACAGCTCTCGGGCAAGGACCTGCGCCGCGAGGTGGCTGCCGGGCAGCAGTCGGTTGCTTCGGCTCCCGTCATGCTTGTGCTCGCCAGCAACCAAGGCAAGTTCGGCTCCTTGGGCGACGCTCAGGCAGCCCAGCGTCTGGGCACGCTGGATGCAGGATATGTGTCGCAGAACATCTATCTGGCATGTACGGCGCTGAAGTTGGGCACCGTGGCACGCGCCACCATGAATGTAGAGGTGCTCAAGAAGGAACTCGGACTCGGTGCCGACCATCTCTTGCTGCTCAATCATCCGATAGGGTGGGAGGAAAGCAAATAAAAACTAAACGATAAAACCAATAAAGATGAAAAAGACCAAAATAGTATGCTCGATAAGTGACCGCAGGTGTGAGGTAGACTTCCTGCGCAAGTTGTTTTTTGCCGGTATGAACGTGGTGCGTATGAATACCGCCCACGCCACGCCCGACGGAATACGTACCATCATCCGCAACACGCGTGAAGTGTCGCCCCACCTGGCTCTGCTCATTGATACCAAGGGCCCCGAGGTGCGTACCACCAATGTGGAGCAACCCATAACCTACAAGAAGGGTGATGTGGTAAAGATATTCGGTCGCCCCGAGATGGACACCACCCACGACATCGTCAACGTGTCGTATACCGATTTCACCAAGTGTGTGGGCAAGGGTGCCCATATCCTCTTCGACGACGGACTGCTGGATATGCTCGTCATGGAGCAAGTGGGGCCGATGCTCGTGGCCCAGGTGCAGAACGACGGTGTGCTGGGCGCTCACAAGAGTGTGAATGTGCCTGGTGTACACATCGACCTGCCCGCGCTCACGGAAAAGGACAAGAAGAACATCAACCTCGCCATCGACGAGGATATAGACTTCATCGCCCACTCGTTTGTGCGTAGTGCCGACGACGTGATGGCGGTGCAGAAGATGCTTGACGAGCGTGGCAGCGACATCAAGATTATCTCCAAGATAGAGAACCAAGAGGGCGTGGACAATATCGATGAAATCATCGACGCATCGTATGGTATCATGATTGCCCGCGGCGACTTGGGAATCGAAGTGCCTCTCGAGCAGATACCCGGTATACAGCGTACAATCATGCACAAGTGTGAGCAGAAGAAGAAACCCGTGATTGTGGCGACACAGATGCTGCACACCATGATTGACAACCCGCGCCCCACGCGCGCCGAGGTGACCGACATAGCCAATGCCATCTACTCACGCACGGATGCGCTGATGCTCAGTGGTGAGACGGCGTCGGGCAAGTATCCTCTGGAGGCTGTACAGACCATGGCTGCCATCGCCGAACAGGCTGAGCAGGACCGCATGAACAGTGACGACTTTGACATCCCATTGAGCTCGACCTGCTCGCAGCGTGAATTCCTGGCTCATACAGCCATCGAGTCGACCCGCAAGTTGGGCGTTGCCGGTATCATTGCCGCCAGCGAGAGCGGACAGACTGCGCGCGACATTGCCGCCTTCCGCGGTCCTACTCCCGTGCTCGCCATCTGCTACAACAACGAAAAGACCATGCGCTGGCTCAACCTCAGTTATGGCGTAATACCCATTTATCAGAAGAAACACTTGAGCTCGCTCTTCCTGTTTGTGGCTGCGCTGCGTATGCTGTTGCAGAAAGGCTATATCAAAAAAGATGACAAGATAGCTTACCTCGGTGGTAGTATCGGCGGACGTGGCGGCGCCACCTTCCTGGAGATAAACCGCGTAAGCCAGGTATTCGACAAGTCTTACGAATTCCACTTGCCTGACTGATAAGTGTAGAAGAAAACGATGGAATATAAAAACGAGGGGGATATTGACAGTCATGTCGATATCCCCCTCGTCTTCAGTTATTTCTTGTGTCGTCGGAATCTTGGTATCAAGGACTTGCCGCTGAACTTGCGGTACAGTTTCCATCCCAGGAGCGCTGCGTCAAACATTCCGATGCCCGTGCTCATGAGCCGTTGCAATCGCTTTGACGGTGTCTCATATCTCGGCGCTTCCTCCTTGGCAAAGAGCGTCTGCCAGAGGTCGGCTATCTTGTCTTCGCTGGCGTCAATCTCCTTGGCAAGAGCCTCGCGACGGGCCTGAATGTCTTCAAGCGAATTGTAAGTGTTCTCGTTGTTGACCATAGCTTATTTCTCCATTAATATACTTGCCAATAATCTGACCAGCGGGCGCTCTATCCACCTCTTGCGGTTGGCCACGCACAGCAACAGTATGATGAAATAGGTTGCAGCCACGGTGCCAAAGGCAAGCGCGTGACCCATAAGTGGGGCAAGCGCATAGGCCACGGCGAAGGAGAAGTAGATAAGGGTGAGCATGAGGAGTATGGCTATAATCACGCTGATGGTGGCAATCGTAAGGATACGCACCACCTTGTCAACGAGATTGAGCTTGATGTACTCTCCACGCAGCCCGATGTACTGCTTGATGGCTTCAACCAGCTGACCTATGGTCTCGATGTTTTTGTCGTTGGAGAACATCTGCAGAGGTCATTAATCCAATGCGTCTTCGGCAGCATCCTTGATGTCATCAACAAGGTCAGCAACCTGCTTGCGACTCAATTTGATGTCATGCTTGTTGCAGAAGTCGTCAACTGCGTCAGATATCTTCTTACGTGTGTCCTCACCTTTCTCAGGAGCCATGATGAGACCCAGTGCTGCTCCAGCAAGGGCGCCTCCGAGGAATGCTCCAATGTAACCTAATGCTTTCATATCGTTACTCTTTATAAGTTAATAATTCTCTTTGTCGGCAAATTGTCTGCCGATATCTTTCGCAAATGTAAGAAAAGAAAATAGATTGACCATAAAAAGTTAGTAATTTTTTGTTAAAACGCTTGGAATTCTCATATTTAACAAACTTTATGCACGAATGCACCCTCCCTTTGCGATATATTTTGTAATTTCGCAAACAAAAGTGAACATAAATAATCAAACAATATCTTAACAGACAATGAAGAAAAGTATAGTAATGTGCGCAGGCGTTTGTGCCGCTCTCGTGCTGGCCAGCTGCGGTTCAAGTAAGGATAGTGCTTTCAAGAAAGCATACGACAAGGCTAAGGCCCAGGAGCAGGTGGCTACCCAGCCAGAGACTCCCGCTCCAGTAGTGGCTCCCATCGTGGAGAAACCTGCCACCCAGTCTACCGTAATCGACAATGTGGACAACGCCAACGTTCGCACAGAGGATGTAACCCTCGTAAGCGGCGCCGGTTTGCAGAACTTCAGCGTAGTTGTAGGTTCGTTCTCTCTCAAGGCCAATGCCGAGGGTCTGCAGAGCACTCTGAAGGCTGCTGGATATGATGCACAGATTGTGCTCAACTCTGCCCGTGGCATGTATCGCGTGGTTGCCAGCACTCATGCAGACAAGGCTGCTGCCGTACAGAGCCGCAATCAGTTCCGCGCAGGCAACTATCCTGACGCTTGGTTACTTTTCAAGAAGTAAAGGTTAATGCGTGTTCTTTCTATAGACTATGGTAAGAAGCGCACAGGAATAGCAGTGACCGACCCCTTGCAGATAATTGCAAACGGGTTGGCCACTGTTTCTACATCCCAGCTTTTCGATTTTCTGAACGACTACATTGCTCGCGAGCAAGTGGAGCGTATCGTGATAGGCAAGCCCGTCCAACCCAATGGAGAGCCCAGCGAGAATCTTGCGAGGGTAGAGCAGTTTGTCAATCGTTGGCGCAAGGCTCACCCGGAGTTGCCCATCGAGTATTATGATGAGCGTTTCACTTCTGTCTTGGCCCACCGCGCCTTGATAGATAGTGGTGTAGGTAAGAAAACGCGTAGAGAAAACAAGGGACTGGTTGACGAAATCAGCGCAACCATCATTCTTCAGGACTGGATGGGTTCTAAGAAGTTTTGATACATACCAATAAACAGTTTATGATATTACCTATTTATATATATGGCCAGCCTGTACTGAGAAAGGTGGCCGAGGATATCACCCCCGATTACCCCAATCTGTCGGAAATCATCGCCAATATGTATGAGACCCTCGATGCTGCAGAGGGCATTGGTCTTGCGGCTCCTCAGATAGGCATGGCTATCCGTCTGGTGGTCATCGACCTCGATGTGCTCAAAGAAGATTTGCCCGAGTATGCCGGCTTCCGTCATGTGTTCATCAATCCGCATATTGTGGAAATCGACGAAGACTCCAAGAAGGAAACCATGGAAGAAGGATGCCTCAGTATTCCGGGTATCCATGAGTCTGTGGCTCGCCACACACGCATTCATGTCACCTACCTTGATGAGAATATGGCTGAGCATGACGAATGGGTCGAGGGATACCTTGCCCGCGTGATGCAGCATGAGTTTGACCATCTGGAAGGTACCATGTTTGTAGACCGCCTTACTCCCCTGCGCAAGCAGTTGATACGCAGTAAGCTCAAACAGCTTACTCAGGGAAAATATCGTTGCAGTTACCGCACGAAACCGGTAAGACGATAACTTGTAAAGGTTGTCCATGGCTGTTCCGCATGGGCAACTGAATGAATGGGAACAACAAACAGCTATAGGATAATGAAGAGTATAATATCACAGGATAACCCGAAGCGAACAGTCTCTAACGCAAGTATGCGCATGAAGGCGTGGATTACATCTGCGATAGTGCTCTTCATTGTCTTTTTTGTTCCGGGCAAGGTCATTGCCCAGTATAATACCAACAGGCTTATGCTTAGTGGAGAGATAGCTCTGCACTATGAGGACTACGTTCTCTCCATACAGTATTTCAATCAGGTTATCGTACTCAAACCTTACCTCTATCGCCCCTGGCAGTATCGTGGCATCGCCAAGTTCTACCTTGAGGACTATAGCGGTGCTGAGTATGACGTGACCCAAGCCCTCAAACTCAATCCCTACATTGACGGACTGTACGATTTGCGTGCCATTGCCTACGTGCGTCAGGATAAATACAAGGAAGCCATTGACGATTACACCCATGCTATCCGCCTCAATCCCGACCAGCGTAACTATTGGTTCAACCGAGCCCTCTGCCAGATGAATCTCAAGGAGTATGCCAAGGCCCATAATGACCTTGACACCATCATAAGCAAGTGGTCGGGCTTCGCCAATGCCTATTCGCTCAATGCGGAGATATGTCTGCAAGAGAAGGACACTGTGACGGCCGCCAAGTGGCTGGACAAGAGTCTGGAGATAGACCCCTATGACGGCAACGCATGGACCACGCGAGCGTTTATATCCCTTGCCCGCAAGGAGTGGAAGGACGCTGACAAGTTCTTGAGCAAGGCCATCCACCTCAAGCCCAAGGTTGTGTCCAACTATGTCAACCGTGCCTTGGCGCGATACAATTACAACAACCTGAGAGGTGCTATGGAAGATTATGACCGTGCTATAGACTTTGATCCCAATAACTTCCTGGCACATTATAACCGTGGACAGCTGCGTATGCAGTTGGGTGACGACAACCGGGCTATTGCCGACTTCGATTATGTCATCCATATGGAGCCCGAGAATTATCTTGCCATCTTCAATCGTGCCCTTCTGCATGACCGCACGGGAGACCTGAAGTCTGCCATCCGTGACTACAGCACCGTAATCAGTCAGTTCCCCAATTTCTGGACTGGCCTGTCTTATCGTGCAAAGGCTTACCGCCGTCTGGGCATGACAGCCAAGGCCGAAATGGATGAGTTCCGTATCCTGAAGGCTCAGATGGACAAGCATCTGGGCATTCAGCCACGCTGGAGCAAGAACAAGAGACGCGAGATGCGTAAGCGTAGTGAGATAGACCCTGAGAAGTACAATCGTATGGTGGTGGCCGACGAGAACGTGGCCAACCAGGAGTACAAGAGTGCGTTCAGAGGAAAGGTGCAGAACCGCTCGGTAGAGGTGGAGTTCATGCCTATGTACACCCTCTCGTTCTTCAAGTATAATAATGGCGTCACCTCTTATCAGGCGTTCGACCGCGATGTAGAGAAGTTCAATGCCCTTCAGACCAAGAGCAAGATTGACTATAAACTCTACGTGACCTGCAATCCTCCTCAGCTCACCGAAGGTCAGTCGCAGGCATTCTTCCAACTTGCAGACTCACTTTCGTCATTCATAGAGAAGGCTCCCCACGTTACAGATGTCAAGCGTCAACTGATGATGCGTGCTGTGGTGTATGGCGTCGTACAGGATTTTGATGCCGCCATCAACGACCTGACCGTCCTTGTCCATACCGATTCTCTCTCGACGATGGCCTACTGGCAGCGAGCCGTTTGCCAGCATCTTGTCAATGAGTTTGACCGCACCCATGGTGTCCAGACCTCCGACGCCCCCGCTCGTGTGATGCGAGTGCGTACCGACCTTGACCGCGCCATCGCCCTCGCGCCTCAGAATGCCTACCTATATTATAATAGAGGTAATCTGCACGCGTCTAATGGTGAATATTCCAACGCCATCGATGACTACACGCGCGCTCTTCAGATAGATGCATATCTTGCCGAGGCTTATTACAATCGTGGCTTGGCTTATGTCAAGAATGGTAAGAAGGCCGACGGTATTCGCGACCTGAGCCGTGCTGGCGAACTGGGCATCTATGATGCTTATAGCGTAATCAAGCAGATTAGCAATGACAAATAAACTCTTCCCAATGGTGTCGATTGGGTGAAAAAGTACTTGAGAGAGGTGATTTTTATGCTTTTTGTAAAAATTACCTCTCTTTTCTTATCTTATGTCGTAACAAAGTAGTACTTTTGCAACGATTAAAATAAAACTAATTTGTATTATGGTTAAAATCACATTTCCTGATGGCTCCGTGCGTGAATACGAGAGCGGAGTTACAGGGTTACAAATCGCCGAGAGCATTTCACCGGCTCTCGCTCGCAACGTTGTATCTTGCGGTATCAATGGTGAAACTGTAGAGTTAAACCGTCCCATCACTGCCGATTCTACCATCGCGCTTTACAAGTTTGAGGACGAAGAGGGTAAGCACACCTTCTGGCACACCTCTGCCCACTTGCTCGCCGAGGCGCTCCAAGAGCTCTATCCCGGCATCCAGTTCGGCTTCGGTCCTGCCGTAGAGAATGGTTTCTTCTATGACGTTATGCCCGCCGAGGGTCAGGTGATTTCTGAGAACGACTTCCCCAAGATTGAGGAAAAGATGCGCGAGCTGGCCAAGAAGAACGAGGCCGTTGTGCGCCGTGAAGTGTCTAAGGCCGAAGCGCTCAAGGAGTTCAAGGCCGATGGTCAGAACTACAAGTGCGAGCACATTGAGCTCGATCTCGAGGATGGTACCATCACCACTTATACCCAGGGCAACTTTACCGACCTTTGCCGTGGTCCGCACCTTCTCTCTACAGGCGAAATCAAGGCAGTCAAGATTACCAGTGTGGCTGGTGCTTTCTGGCGTGGTGACGCCAAGCGCGAGCAGATGACACGTATCTATGGTATATCATTCCCCAAGAAGAAGATGCTTGATGAGTATCTCGTTATGCTTGAAGAGGCCAAGAAGCGCGACCACCGCAAGATTGGTAAGGAGATGGAGCTCTTCTTCTTCTCCGACCGTGTGGGCAAGGGACTTCCCATGTGGCTCCCCAAGGGTACCGACCTGCGTCTGCGCTTGCAGGATATGCTCCGCAAGATACAGAAGCGCTTCGGTTATCAGGAGGTTATCACTCCCCACATTGGTTCCAAGAATCTTTATGTGACCTCTGGACACTACGCCCATTATGGTAAGGACAGCTTCCAGCCCATCCACACTCCCGAGGAGGATGAAGAGTACATGCTCAAGCCTATGAACTGTCCTCATCACTGTGAGGTTTTTGCCAGCAAACCACGCTCTTACAAGGACTTGCCACTGCGTATAGCTGAGTTCGGTACCGTTTATCGTTATGAGAAGAGCGGTGAGTTGCACGGACTTACCCGTGTACGCTCGTTTACTCAGGACGATGCCCATATCTTCTGCCGTCCCGACCAGGTCAAAGGCGAGTTCCTGCGCGTGATGGATATCATCCAGGCCGTGTTCGAAATCTTCCAGTTTGATAATTTCGAGGCCCAGATTAGTCTCCGTGACCCTAACGACAAGGAGAAATACATTGGCTCTGACGAAGTTTGGGAAGAGAGTGAAACCGCTATCAAGGAGGCTTGCGCCGAGAAGGGCCTCGATGCCAAGATTGAGTATGGCGAGGCTGCGTTCTATGGTCCTAAGCTCGACTTCATGGTCAAGGATGCCATCGGCCGCCGTTGGCAGCTGGGCACTATCCAGGTCGACTATAACCTGCCCGCCCGCTTCAAGCTCGAATACACAGCCGAGGACAACACCAAGAAGGTGCCCGTGATGGTTCACCGCGCTCCTTTCGGTTCGCTCGAGCGCTTTACCGCTGTGCTCATTGAGCATACAGCAGGTCACTTCCCACTCTGGCTTACTCCTGACCAGGTGGCTATCCTGCCCATCTCAGAGAAGTACAATGACTATGCACGCAAGGTGAGCAAGTATTTTGCCAGCCAGGGTGTGCGCGCCGTCATCGACGACCGCAACGAGAAGATTGGCCGTAAGATTCGCGACACCGAGTTGAAGCGTACTCCTTATATGGTCATCGTTGGCGAGAAAGAGATGGAGGAAGGTCTTGTAAGTATGCGTAAGCAGGGTGGTGGCGAGCAGGCTACCATGTCTATGGAAGACTTTGCCAAGCGCATCAATGACGAGGTGGCAGTCCAGTTGAAGGCTACCGAAATCGAGCCTCAAGACTAAGACTTAGAAGTCAATTTTAGCATAGAGCAGCATTGCGGTGTCTATCCGCGGTGCTGCTTTTTTTGAAGAATTGATGCGTCTGGGACGAAAAGGCATTACCTCCGTGCGCCTTTTGGGGTCAATTATAGCACCTTTGGATAAAAAAGATGAAAATTTAATTTGATATTTAACGATTATTTTGTACCTTTGCAGCCGCTAATTATAAGATAGTTGAATGAAAAATGACAAAATGAAGAATCAGTACCGCGTGAACGAACAGATTCATGTCCGGGAAGTTCGTGTGGTAAGTGAGGATGGTTCCGAGGTGATGCCTACTCGTAAAGCGATGGATTTGGCTCGTCAGCAAGGCGTCGATCTCGTCGAAATATCACCCAATGCCCAGCCTCCTGTTTGTCGTCTCATCGACTACTCTAAGTTCCTCTATCAGCAGAAGAAGCGTCAGAAGGAAATGAAGCAGAAGCAGGTGAAGGTCGAGGTTAAGGAAATACGCTTCGGACCCCAGACCGATGAGCACGACTATCAGTTCAAGCTCAAGCATGCCCAGGAGTTCCTGCTCGAAGGCAACAAGGTGCGCGCTTATGTATTCTTCCGTGGACGCTCAATCCTCTTCAAGGAGCAGGGAGAAGTTCTTCTCCTCCGTTTTGCCAACGACCTGGAAGAGTATGGCAAGGTAGAGTCGATGCCCGCACTTGAGGGAAAGAAGATGTTCCTCTATTTGGCACCCAAGAAGGCCGGTGTGGCAAAGAAGAGCCAGCAGAAGCGCGACCGCGAGGCAGAGGAAGCCAAGGGCAGTGCCAGTGGAGTGGCCGAAGTAGAGGAAGCACCCAAGGACGGTGGCCTTTTCGGCAACGCCAAGAATGGTGCCGAGGCTCTGCAGAAGCTACAGCGCGATTAAGACAAGAACATAGTGTGCGTAACGTCTTGGTATATACGTTACCACCTATATTATAAATAATAACAATTAAACAATTAACAAAAATGCCAAAAGTTAAGACAAATTCCGGCGCAAAGAAGAGATTCACATTCACCGGTACTGGTAAGATTAAGAGACATCACGCTTACCACAGTCACATTCTGACTAAGAAGACAAAGAAACAGAAGAGAAATCTTGTTCACCAGACTCTGGTTGACAACTCCAACCTGAAGCAGGTACGCGATCTGCTCTGTCTCCGTTAACCGTTAACTTTTTAGTCGAACTTTAAAAGAAAGAAATTATGCCAAGATCAGTAAATCACGTTGCATCTAAAGCAAAGAGAACAAGAATTCTGAAGCTCACCAAGGGTTACTTCGGCGCCAGAAAGAACGTATGGACCGTTGCTAAGAACACTTGGGAGAAGGGACTTACCTACGCATACCGCGATCGCCGTAACAAGAAGCGCACTTTCCGTGCTCTCTGGATTCAGCGTATCAATGCAGCTGCACGCTTGCAGGATATGAGCTACAGCCAGTTGATGGGAGCTCTCCACAAGGCAGGTATCGAGATTAACCGCAAGGTCCTCGCTGACCTCGCAGTCAACAACCCTGAGGCTTTCAAGGCTATCGTTGACAAGGTAAAGTAAATTGAGAATAGGTAAAAGAGCCTCGCTCTTCTATTTATAAGCTATAAAGCGCAAGACTGTAATGGTCTTGCGCTTTTCTTTATCCCCATAACTGGCGGGACCAATGCCATCTTGATGCGATAGAAAGACGCAATGCTGTTTGGCTTGCCAAAGAGTTTGGCCATCGTGAAAATGTTGGTTTCGTGGTTTGAATTTGTGAATTCATGGTTTGAATTCTCGGTTTCATGGTTTGATTTTGTTATTTCATAATTTGGTTTTATTATTTCGTGGTTTGGTTTTATTTTTAGGTTGGTCTCGGGAGGTTTTGGCCTTTTCCCTTTTCCCGATTATGCCTCTTGCTTATTTCGGTCGGCCATTAGGTTTTGCTGGGGCGATAGTGGAGTGGTGCGTTAGGGCAATGTGAGGGGGGATGGACGGGATGAGATGCGTTAAGGGCTGGATTCGTTTGTGCCGAATCCAGCCCTTGGTTGTGCTATGGCAACTGACCCGTATTGTTGACTTTACCTTCGGGATCGGTGCCTTCTTCCTCTGTTTGCGTGTCTGTATGGATGGGTGCGCTGTGGTCGCTGATGGCTATGTCGGCGGGCTGAAGGGGAGTGACAGGAGTGCCGGGCCGTGAGGCGGAACGGACCTGCGGACACTTAGACATCGCGCATAGACAGCGAGATGCGGTGGCGCTGGTGGTCTATGCCTATCACCTTGACCGTGACGTGCTGCTGCAACTTTACCACTGTGCTCGGGTCGGAGACAAACTTGTTGGCCAGTTGGGAGATGTGGACGAGCCCATCCTGATGGATGCCAATGTCGACGAAGGCGCCAAACTGGGTGACGTTGGTCACTATTCCCGGCAGTATTATCCCTTCCTGCAAGTCGTCTATCGACTTGATCGAAGCATCAAACTCAAAGGTCTCCAACGCCATACGTGGGTCTCTTCCGGGCTTCTCGAGCTCTGCCAGAATGTCGTTCAGCGTGGGCAGTCCCACCGTGTCGCTCACATAGTGCTCTGGCTTTATCTGCTTCTGTATCTCCTTGTTCTTAATCAGTTCGGCAATGCTGCATTTGAGGTCCTTTGCCATCTGCTCCACGATGTGATAGCTCTCGGGATGCACAGCGCTGTTGTCGAGCGGATTCTTGGCGCCGTTGATGCGTAGGAAACCGGCACATTGCTGATAGGCAACCGGTCCCAGGCGCGGTACCTTCTTCAATTGGCTGCGGCTTGTGAATGCTCCATGCTCGCTGCGATATGCTACGATATTCTGAGCGAGCGACATGCCCAAGCCACTCACATAGCTGAGCAGATAGGCACTTGCTGTATTGACATTGACGCCAACGTGGTTGACGCAACTCATCACTGTGTTGTCGAGAGCATGCTTGAGTTTGGTCTGGTCTACATCGTGCTGGTACTGACCCACGCCGATACTCTTCGGGTCTATCTTGACCAGCTCGGACAACGGGTCCATGAGCCTTCTGCCTATCGACACGGCGCCTCGCACCGTGACATCCTCGTCGGGGAACTCCTCGCGCGCTATCTTTGAAGCTGAATATATTGACGCCCCATCTTCGCTCACCACGTAGTAGGGGATGTCGCTGAGACTGCCGATTGAACGCAGCCATTCGGTAGTCTCCCTGCTTGCCGTGCCGTTGCCAATGGCGATGGCTTCAATCTTGTATTTGTCTGCCATGTGTTGCAATGCCGCGGCAGCCAGCGCACTCTTGCGCTGTGGCGGGTGCGGATAAATAATCTCGTGGTGCAACAGCGTGCCCAGCTCGTCGAGACATACGGTCTTGCATCCATTGGCAAACCCCGGGTCTATGGCCAGCACGCGCTTCTGGCCCAATGGCGCAGCGAGCAACAGCTGGCGCAGCCCTTCGGCAAACACGGCTATGGCTTCTTCGTCGGCCTTGTCCTTGCTGCTGTGGGCATATTCGGTCTCTATCGACGGCGCCAGAAGTCGCTTGAGAGCGTCGTCCACAGCCTCACCCATCAGTCGCTGACATTCGCCTTGGCCTCTGACGTAGTGACGCTTGAGTCTGTCGGCACACTGGGCGCGGTCTATGTCGATGCTCACACGCAGCACGCCCTTGTCTTCGCCCCTTCGCATGGCGAGAAGCCTGTGGGACGAACACCGACTGAGCGGCTCGCAGAAGTCGAAGTAGTCACTGAACTTGGCAGCCTCGTCTTGGTCTTTCTGCGCCTTGTTGACTTTGGATGTAATGGTGGCAAAGCGTCTGAACTCTCCACGCACCGCATTGCGTGTGCCCTCGTCCTCGCTTATGATTTCGGCTATGATGTCCTTGGCTCCAGCCAATGCTTCCTCTACGCTGATGCCCTTGGACTTCCAGCGGGCGGCGATGCCCTCTATGTTGCGCTCGCGCTGCAGCATGATGATGTTGGCCAGCGGCTCCAGTCCCTTCTCGCGGGCTATCTGTGCCCTTGTGCGCCGCTTGGGGCGATAGGGCAGATATATGTCTTCCAGTAGGGTGGCGTCCCAGCAGTCGTCTATGCGCCGCTGCAGTTCAGGCGTCATTGCGCCAGCCTCGGTGATGGTGCGCCCGATGGTCTCCTTGCGCTTGGCGAGTTCCTTCAGTCGGCTATACAGTTCGTCGATTTGTCCAATCTGCACCTCGTTCATTCCGCCCGTCTTCTCCTTGCGATAGCGGCTTATGAATGGAATCGTGGCGCCCTCGTCAATGAGCGCGAGGGTATTAAGCACGTAAGGCTCTCCGATGTGGAGAGCCTTAGCGATGATATTTGAAAAATTGTTCATATTCAATTGTTTGTCTTTAAGGTCTGCCCCAATATGCAGGGTCCCATTCGGCCTCCACCTTGGCCTCGATGTCGTCGGGCAGGTTGCAGAAGAAGTCGATGCCAGTACGCTTCTCGAGTTCGTCGATGGAGATATACTCGGTCTTGCTTCCTGTAGCGTGGGGAGACCAGATGCCCAATGCGCGGTAGACGCCATTCTTGACACTCAGGATGGCTATATAGAAGTATTTGGGCACAATCAGTCCGCTGGAGGTATGCGTCATGATGTTCTGGTCGTCTATGGTGGCAGCCTTGACTACATAGAGCGTGTCGCGCATTTTGTCTGTGTTCCACTTGTCACGCAGGCGCACCTCCAATGTGTTCCATACTCCACCATTGTGTCCCTGTATCTGTGGCTGCATATTGGAGAGATAGAACGTCTGGCTGTTCTGCTCGCGCGAACATAGTCTGTCTGACGACGGACAGAGGTGGCCGCGGCTGTAACCGCTTCCCTTGTAGTCGCCGAGGGTAGATTGGTATCTGGAAGGTATGTTGGGGTCTTCGCGGAAATCTTCACTTCGCTTCACGTTCTTCTTGCTATTATCCTTGTGCATCTGGTAGCAGGTCCAGCGGTTGGCTCGCTTGGCGCAATCCCATTCCAGAGAGTAGGTGATGCCGTAGGCCGCGGTGCTGTGGGTAATCACGAGGTTCATGTCGTCGCCCTTGATTTTGGGGAACTCCAATCGCCATACCTCCTTGTTGGCAGACTTGGACACATTGTTGCGGTTTTTGTTGTTGGGATCTTCGGTGCCGGGCTTTTCTTCACCTCCGCCACCTCCGCCAGTGCTTCCACCGCCGGTAGAGGTAATCTCCTGGAGCTTCACCTTCATCAGCTCCCATGTCGACGAACTGTTGCCGCATGAGTGGTAGAAGGCAATGGTGACATTGCTCTCGCCGAGGAAGCGCGAGGGAATGTCGCAGTTTACGGTGATGGTCTTGTTGAATGTCATCGGGTTTTCGATGTCATCCTTGAGCGTGGTCCACTCTGTCGTGGCGGCGTCGCCGGTAAAGCAGTCGGTGATGAGCACCTTGACGGTCGAACCGGCGTAGTTCATCTTGTAGCTGAACTCCAGGGAAGCCTCAGTAGTGTTGGTGAAATCAAACTCGGATGAATAGAGATATGTCTCCGAGGGAGTGGTCTTGTTGTCCTTGAATCCTGAGGCTAATGCGCACTTGTACTGCGTGCTGTAGTCCCATGATATACCTTTGGGCGTGGAAACCTCGAATACGCCCAAAGAGTTGGAGAAGTCCTCATTGATAAAGAATTTCTGGAAAGCAGGGTAGCCGATGTCCTCATAGTTGGCGGGACGTGTAAAGACAATGCTGTCAATGTTGGCTTTATCATAGATGTGCTCGTCGTCTCCGGTAAATATACGTACCTTGCCGTAGGTGCCGAGATCAACACGGTCAATCTTGCTGCGGTCGTATAGGTGGTAATTGGCAAGATTCTTATTCTGTGAACTGTGTTTGCACACGGCCATTTTCTCCTGTGCGCCTGCGGTGATGGCAAACGCAATCGAGAGGATTAAGAATAATGTTTTCTTCATGTCTGTTTATGCTATAGTAATACTTTGCAAAATTAATGGTTTTATCGCGCGCAACCAAGCAAAAACCTATAATTTTCTATCTCACTGCATAAATGACTTGAAAACAGATGGAGAAAAGCGCAACATCAGCATTTCTACTATGCCGCGCATGGCCAGATAGGCTATCAGCGCCAGCCATAGAGCGTGGTTGTGGAGTGTGGGGGCGAGGGTAAAATAGAGCGTGAAGAACACTATTGCCGCCAGTGCAGTGGACCACAGCATGGGGCGCGTGGCGGTGAGCCCGATGAACAATCCGTCGAGCAGAAACGCGGTTACACCGGCGATGGGTATGGCCACAGCCCAGGGCAGATAGGGTAGGGCTGTGCTGATGACATCGTGCTCGGAGGTAAGCAGGTGGAGCAATGGCTTTCCGCCGAAGGCGAAGACGAGGGTGAACGCAATGGCAACGATGATGCCCCAGAGAAACAGGCGTCGTGTCAAAGTACTGAAAGTCTTGCGGTCGGCGGCTCCGCAGTATTTGCCGCCCAAGGCTTCGGCGGCATAGGCCAGCCCGTCGAGGAAGAAGGAGGTCAGGGTAAACAGGGTGAGCAGCAAGGTGTTGGCAGAGAGCATCAGGGTGCCTTGGCGGGAACCGAAGGAGGTGAAAAACAGGTTGACCATCACCAGAAAGAGCGTGCGCAGGAATATATCGCGGTTCACCGCAAAGAAGCGGAGCATCCCGTGGTACCACTTCATGCCAGGCTTGTCGCTGTCGCAGACTTCTACCTTGGCAAGGCTCCTCTTGAGCCACATCAGCGCCATGCCGAAGCCTGTCCATTGGGCTATCATCGTGCCCAAGGCCACTCCCTCGATACGGAGTCCGAATCCGAAGACCAAGGTGATGGAAACGAGCAGGTTGGTGATGTTTTGCGCGATGGATACATACATGGGGATGCGCGTGTTCTGCATGCCGATGAACCATCCGGTAAGGCTGTAGAGTCCCATCACGGCTGGGGCTCCCCATACGCATATAGAAAAGTAGGTGTCGACGGTCGCGGTCACCGTGTCGTCGGGTTGCATGATGAGGGTTGTGGCATTGAAGATTGCCCGCTGGCAGACTATCATCAGCGTGGCTATGATGAGTGCGGCGGTGATGGACTGGCGTAGCAGATGGCGTACCTGCCGGTGGTCGTTTGCGCCCAATGCCTGCGCAGTGAGCCCGCTGGTACCCATGCGTAGAAATCCGAATATCCAGTAGATGACGTTGAACATCATCGAACCTACTGCCACGGCTCCGATATAGACAGCGTTGCCCATGTGTCCCACGATGGCGAGGTCGGCCATGCCCAGCAGGGGGACGGTGATGTTGGTCACCACAGCCGGAATGGCAAGGCCGAATATCTGCTTGTCTATATCTCTCATCGCGGGTTAGAAATTCAACTTGACATCAATGCCCATGTGGAACGGGTTGGCTTGTTGGGCGAAGACAAGTGGCTTGCCGGTTGCACTGCTTTCCACGACGAAGGTGTTGGGGCGGGAATTGGTGATGTTGCGGCCCCACAGACTTACAACGACATTGCCGCACAATGCGTCGCAATGGGCGCCAAGTGTAGCGTAGAATGGCTGGCTCAGGGTGTTGGCCTCGTTCCAATAGATGCTGCCTTGGGCAGCCATATTGGCACCGATAACCAGAGCATGTATACGTGGGTTGCGCGTGTCGATGCGGTAGTCTATCGTCGAACCCAATGTGTGGCGAGGGATGAAGGGCACGCGGTGATGGCGGTAGTCTATCTGGGTGGTGGTGTTGCCTGTGGTTGCGGCGTCGCGATAGTCTCTGAATGTCGATTGGGTAAAGGCGTAACTGGCTGTCCATGTGAGGTGATTGTCAAGATGACTTCCTCGCAGAGAAAGTTCTCCACCCAGACTGCGGCTACGGCCTGCGTTGACCATCATTCGGCCGAAACCGTAGTTTCCGGCCATCACCGACAACTGCAGGTTGTTCACGGTGGTGAGATAGACGGCCATATCCATCTGTATCTTATTCCCAGGCAGATTGATGTGGGCTCCCAGTTCGTAGTTCCATGTCGTTTCGGGGGCGTAGGCTATGGTTTTCTCGATATCCTTGTAGTCCTCTTCGGTATGGGGTATCTCGTAGTCGCCACGCTGGCTGGAGTTGTTGCTGAGTTCGGTCTGCAGAATGTCTGAAAACATCTGATAATTGTAGCCGCCGGCACGATAACCTTTGCTGATGGCACCATAGAGGTTGGAACCATTATCGCCAAACTTGTAGCTCAATCCTAATTTGGGCAGAAGTTGGTGGAAATCATTGTGGTAACTGTTGCTGAGTTTGGATAAGAGGTGGCTCGATGCTGCGCTGCCCATCATCATGACGTTGCAGTTCATCTCCGCCCGCGTGTCATAGTCGAGTCTTACCTTGGAGTAATCATAGCGGAGTCCCAAAGTCAGTGTCAGACGGCGCGTGAGGTCGATGTTTGATTCGTGGAATACTCCTTGGTTGAATGTAGGGAGTCGGAACGTGCCTGGGATGACGCCCAAATCGGTGGTAACTGTTATTCCGCCGCGCTGTTCTATCATCTGCTCAGCCATCTGCTTGGCTCTGTCGGGAGCCATGCCAGTTGCCTCAAAGCGTGCCGCCATCGTCTGTACTATAGCTTTATACATGGCGGTTTGGATGGTGGTTCCCAGCATGTTATCCATATCTCCAAAGAACGCAACTGGCGCTTCGGTCTTGTTCCATTGGCATGAGGTAAACGTACCTGTCGTCCACCGCCACGCGCGGTTGGTCTCCGCCTCCGTCAAGCCTATCTGCCCCTTGACAACCATCTCGTGCGTAATCGAGTTTTGGTGTTGGCGTTCTTCCATTTGCATGAAGTCGGCAGCCATATAGTCGATATCCATCAGCATGTAGTCCTTGAGATATTGGAAGCTGGTGGTAGAACTGAAGGTGGTGTTTTCCCAACGCTTGGAGATGACTACGCCGGTGTTGAGCATGTTACGGCGATAGTTGGACTGACGGTTGGCGACAGTGGGTTGAGTTTCGCCGTTCCAGAGTCCGTAGGGGAACGCGTTCTGGCGGACGTATTGATAGTCGAGGATATAGTCGACGCTGAAGCCGTTACCTTGCTGATAGATTAGGCGCAGTTTGCCGCCGGCTTCATTGCTTTTATCAGCTCTCTCACCAGTTGTGTTGTTGGTAAAGAAACCTTTCTGACCCTTATAGAAACCGGCAAGCGACCAGGCAATGTGTTCGTTGGGCTTGGCATAGTGAGCCACCTCAGCATGACGAGTGAAGTGGGAGCCGAGGCCCAGTTTGATTCTCGTGCCTTGATAGTTCATCGGACTGAGGCTATAGGTACGTATCAGTCCGCCCTCTGTGTTGATGCCGTAGAGCGTTCCTTGTGGACCACGCAAGACATCGGCGCGAGCCAACTCATAGTTGTGATAGTTGTACGTACTCTTACTCATCAGCGGCAGACCGTCGGCATAGACGCCCACAGCCGGACTGTTGATGCGTGATCCGATACCGCGAATATAGATAGAGCTGGTATAGCGCGAACCGTAGGAGGGCATCGTAAACGAGGGGACAAAGGCAGAGAGGTCACGTAAGTCGTTCATGGACATACGTTGCAGGTCGTGTGCATCGAACATCGAACTGCTCAATGGCTGCTGACGCAGATAGAATGCCTCTTTAGGTTGTGACACCACTACTACCTCGTCGATATTCACTACTTTTGATGTGTCGTTGGCTACCGGTGTGACGTAGCGCGATTCGCTTGCTGATGCAGCAACGGCCAGCATCAGCGAAATACATGTTGTTACAATTGTCTTGTTATAGTTCATCCTCTTGTATTGTTGTCTTGAACGGCTGCAAAGGTACTCATAATCCTCTGCAATCCCAATCCTCATTTATGAGGAATTGTGCCGCGATGGCGTCATACGTTGAAGGCGCCGCAGTGAGGACATTCGCCTTTTTTGCGTAGCAGTGCGCCACATTTCCCACAGACATAGGTCATGCGGCTATGGGTGCGGTATTGCCTGATGGCGTATATGAAATACAAGACGAGCAGAATATAACCTATAAAATATAAAGAGGTGATGCTGAAGACTATGTAGTCGATGGCGCAAACTGCAGCCAGTCCACTCAGATAGAGTATGGCTTCGCCCGTTGCCAACTGACCGCGCACGTCGTCCAGCACTGCGACACCTACAATCAGCATCGCCCAAACCAGAAGCAGAAATAGCGCCAGTATGGGTGGCACCGACAGCGGGTTGAGTGTCGGGTTGAAGTAGAAGTGCCGCCATACGTCTGGGGCAAATGTCTGGATGCTGGCATAGAGCGTCGCTGCCGACGCCACCAGTAGCGTGAGCAGAGTGGGATAGAAGGAATGGATGTCGCGGAAGTGGACGATGGGTACATCCATACGCTTCAGCTTCCTGATGAGATAAGCGGCAGAGATGACGCATATCACGATAAGGAAAATAAGGAGGTGGGTGTCAGAGAAAGTGGATATGAACTCGGATATGGGGTCATCGGGCACGACAGAGCGGAGCAGCTTTCCCTCATGTACCCAGCCGAAATGGCGCGAGGCAGTTGCCACCTGTATCCATACAGAGTCTGCCGGGTCCTGTGGCAGTGTGCGATAGTCTGCCACAACCAGATGTTCGCCGTGCCGGACTGTAAACGAGTCGGTGGGCATGTTGCTCAGTACCTCTTCCGGTTGCTGCGCAACGAGCGTAAGCGAGTTTGAGCGTACGATGAAATTATAGTTGACCGTATAATGGTGCAGTGTGTAGAACGACATGGTATCTGTCTGTACGCCAGTGATTTCCCCGGTTACATTCGCGTAACGGTGCGGGCGGTGGTAGCACGACGCCAGCATCGTTATCATCAGCAATAGCAGCGCTGTGTATTTACTCGTTTTCATCATCATTATCCTATTCTTTAGCATAGATATTCATCTGACACTCGTCACAGACAAACTTGAGTTCGAAACTTCTTCCGTCGGCAAGGCGCAGGCTCAGAGGCTCTTTCCATTCTGGTTGGCGACCGCCGCGACGCACACAGTAGCCCAGCGCATAGCGCAGACAGTGACGGCACTGCATGATGAGCGGATGTGAGGTCGGCGAGAGCTCGTAGGCAGGAGCCAGCTCATGACGGTGATGCTGTTGGTAGAAGGCGCGGGCTTCGCGGTTGGCTATATTATATAAATAGGTGTGCTGGATGTATTCGCGCTGCCATCCGTTGGGCATCATGGCATCGTCGGCCACCATCTGCTGATTGTCCTGGCTTGAGGTCTGCTCCACAGGAGCCTCTTCGAGTTGTGCCACAACCATTCTTCGCAACTCTGCCAGCAGACTCGACGGGATGAAGAGCATCTCTGCACCCTCGGCTATGCTCACGTCGGCCAGCGTATAGGGCGTGTTGCCCAACTTGGACAACTGTCTTACGATGTTGTCATGCTGGTTGGTCCGCGCCGGTTGATGTTCAAAGGTCACAGTGGCCCTTGCATGAAGCGCTTCGAGTGCAAAACCGTCGTCCGTTGTCGACAGGGTCAGGTGCAGAGGCAACTTGCGCTCTGCCACAGTTGATGCGAGCAGTTTGGAGAAAGCCACATCGTTGTTGCGGTATAGCGCTGCTCCAGGGCGGAGCGACTGCGGCATGCGCTGGGGGAAGAGACGGTTGCCCTCGGCGCGGTTGACGCGGAATCCCTCAAGCTCGTGGTTGCTGTTGAAGAAGCAGAGCCCGTCGCCATTGGCAAACTCGGCCACGCCCGCTACGTTGAACGAGTTGCCGCGTATCTCCTTAACCTTGCCCACATACTCGCCCATGGCCTTGGGGGTGTCAAAACTGGCGATATCTGCTTGGCGACCGTTGAGGAAGTAATGGGTATAACCTCTATTGAAAGTCTTGCGCAGATTGGGCTCGAAATGATAAGTCACCTGACCCCTCGAGGCGCGGCAATAGTCGTTGGGACGCTTGCTTACCAGCCTGTCTATCTGCTGCGAGTATGCTGATACGACATTCTTCACATAGTCGGCGTCCTTCAGACGGCCCTCTATCTTGAACGAACAGGCACCGGCGTCGGCCAGCTGTTCGATGGCATCTATCTGGCACATGTCTTTGAGCGACAGCAGATGGCGTTGGTGCTCTATCTCCCTGCCAGTGGCGTCGACGAGGTCAAACTTGAGTCGGCAGAACTGGGCACACTCGCCGCGGTTGGCGCTTCGGCCGAAGCAGTATTGCGAGGCGTAGCAGACGCCAGAGTAGCTCACGCACAGGGCACCATGGACAAAGACCTCGAGCTCCAGTTCGGGCGAAGCCTTGTGTACCTCGGCTATCTCGTCGAGCGACAACTCGCGAGCCAGCACTACTCTGGAGAAACCCAGCGACTCCAGCCACAGAGCCTTCTCTGCCGTTCGCGTGTCGCATTGGGTCGAGGCGTGTATAGGCAGAGCCACCCGTCCCACCAGACCCATGTCTTGCAGCAGCAGGGCGTCCACTCCTGCCTCGCGCAGTTGCTCTGCGAGCGCCAGCGTGTCGTCCATCTCGCTGTCGTAGATGATGGTGTTGAGCGTGACATAGACCTTGGTGTCAAAGCGATGCGCATACTGACACAGCCGGCCGATGTCGTCGACAGAGTTGCCGGCTGCAGCGCGGGCGCCGAAGCGTGCGGCACCGATATACACGGCATCGGCTCCGCAGTCGATGGCTGCGATGCCACATTCCAGGTTCTTGGCGGGAGCCAACAGTTCGAGTTTTCTCATACGTTTATGTTTTCATCTGCCTCTTGACGACAGACGTAATGATTGATCCAGTTGTTGTAAAAGAGCGTAGCCGCTGCGCGCCAGTTGCAGTGGGGCTGGGCGTTGGGGTCGTCGTTGGGGTAGTAGTGCTGTGGCAGATTGACATCATCGCGCTTGCCCAGGTCGCGGCGGTACTCGTCGCCAAGTGTCCACACGGGATATTCGAAGTGGCCCAATACATAGAAGTCTCTATGCAGGCGCGAGGCGCAGATGCACAGACCGGCTTCGGCCGACTCGGCGAGGATGTCCACGCCCTCGGTATGCTCGATGTCCGGGCGCCTTATCTCGGTATGGCGGCTGTTGGGCATGCTGAAAGTGTCGTCGAAACCGCTGAATATGGGATGGTGCAGGTCGGCTGGCGTTACCGTAAACACGCCGAACCTCTTTGCTGGAAGGAGATACTTGGAGATGCCGTAGAAATGGTAAAGCGCAGCCATGGCTCCCCAGCACAGATAGAGCGTGCTGCGCACGTGGCTGTGGGCCCAGTCCATGATGGCCGTGAGCTCGCGCCAATAGTCTACCTCTTCATAGGCGATGGTCTCTACTGGTGCGCCGGTGACGATCATGCCGTCGAAGTGCTCATCTGCCAGTTCGTCGGCATACCGATAGAAGCGTTCCAGATGTTCTGCCGTTGTATTCTTTGAGGTATGCGAGTGCAGCTTCATGAAACTCAACTCTATCTTGTGTGAAGAGTAGGCCAGCACACGCGCCAGGTCGCACTCTGTTTCCTCCTTCTTGGGCATGAGGTTGAGGACCACGATGTGTAGAAGGTCCTCTCGGCGGGCGCAGTCGCGTCCATATCCTTCGATGCCGTCCACGTGTTCGTATCTCAGGGTCTGGATGGCGGGAATACCTTCGGGTAAATATATGGGCATAACTGTTGTGGAATTACTACTTGTCAATAATGTGGGGCGTATTGCAGTTGCAAAAATAGCAAAAACCGATGAAAAACAAGTAGGGCTGTCAAAGTATTTTCTGACAGCCCCCACTTTTATCTTGTCTTACGATGTGTTACCAGAGGTCCAGACGGTTGGCCTTGGGGATATAGAGCTTGTCGCCCTCCTTCACTCCGAAAGCCTCGTACCACGCATCTACATGGGGCAGAGCGCCGTTGACGCGCCATTTACCCAGTGAGTGCGGGTCGCGCTTTACGCGGTTGCGTATTTCCTTCTCGGTGATGTTCTGGCCCCAAACTCCAGCGTAGGCGATGAAGAAGCGTTGGTCGGCGGTGAAGCCGTCCTTCTGCTTGAGTGGCTTCTCGGCAGTGGCGTTCTTGTAGGCAGTGAAAGCCAGTTGCAGACCACCGTGGTCGGCGAGGTTTTCGCCCAGCGTGAACTCACCATTGGCGTTGAGGTCGGGCAGCACCTTGATGTTGTTGAAGAAGTTGGCATACATATCGGCACGCTCCTTGAAGCCCTCGGCATCCTTGGCGGTCCACCAGTCCTTGAGCATACCGTCGGCATCGTACAGACGGCCCTTGTCGTCAAATCCGTGGGTCATCTCATGACCTATCACTACGCCGATGGCACCATAGTTGAATGCTTCGTCGGCCTTGGGGTCGAAGAAGGGGTACTGCAGGATGCCCGCAGGGAAGCATATCTCATTGGTGGTTGGGTTGTAATAGGCGTTGACGGTCTGTGGGTTCATAAACCACTCATCGCGGTCAACGGGTTTGCCGGCCTTCTCGGCGATATGCTTGTCGTGGGCAAAGGCGCGACAAGCCATCACGTTGTCATAGTAGCTCTTTGATGGGTCTATGGTCAATGCGCTGAAGTCTGTCCACTTGTTGGGATAGCCTATCTTTACGTAGAACTTGTCCAGTTTGCGGTGTGCGTTGGCTTTGGTTTCGCTTCCCATCCACTTCTGGGCGTCGATGCGCTGACCCAAAGCTATCTGCAGGTTGGCCACCAGTTTCTCCATCATCTTCTTGGACGACTCGGGGAAGTAGCGCTGGGTGTAGATTTTGCCCAGAGCCTCGCCCATCTGTGCCTCGACTTGTGCGGTGGCGCGTTTCCATAATGGGTAGTCTTCCTTGCGGCCGCTCATGGTCTTGCCGAAGAAGTCGAAGTTGGCTTCTCTTATCTCGTCGCTGAGGTAGGATGCCGAGCTCATGATGATGTCCCACTCCATGAGCGCCTTGATTTCGTCGGCGGTCTGCAGAGCCACAATCTTGTCCAGACCCTTCATAAACTCGGGCTGTCCCACGATGAGTGTCTGGATGTAGTCCTTGTTTACGCCCTCTGCTACGCACATCTGCTCGAGCGGGATGTTGGGATAGTGCTCGGCAAACGCCTTCATGGTCATCTTGTTGTAGTTGGCCTCGGGGTCGCGCAGCTCGGTTTCGCTCTTGGAGATGAGGGCGAGGATGGTCTCTTGACGGAACACGGCGTCGCTCTTCTTCTGGGCCTGGGCGGCGTCAAAACCGTAGAGTCCGAACATGCGGGCGATGTGTTTGCGGAAAGCCTCGCGTATGGCCACGGTGGCAGCGTCGTTGTTGAGATAGTAGTCTTTCTGCTCCAGGGTGAGTCCGCTCTGAGAGATGTGCATGATGTTCATGCTCACATTCTTGGAGTCGGCGCCGAAGTATGAGGCATACTGTACGCCATAGCCCTGGGCGGCATACTTGAGCTGGAGCTCACGCAGCTGGGCCACGGTAGAGGCGCTCTCTATCTCGTTGAGCAGAGCGGCAACGGGGGCTGTGCCCTCGGTATTGCGTCGCTCTACGTTGAGAGCCAGCTTGTAGAAGTCAGACAGCTTCTGCTCGATGGTGCCGGTGGCATATTTCTTCTTTTCCAGGTCGGAGAGGATGGTGTTGATGCGCTTGCTGTTGTTCTCCTGCAGCTGGTCGAAACTGCCGTAGCGGCTGTAGGCGGCAGGGAGAGGATTGTTCTTCTGCCATCCACCAGTGGCAAACTGATAAAAGTCATCGGCAGGCTTGACGGTTTTGTCAAGGTTTGACATTACCAGTCCCGACTTGTTCTGTCCCATGCCCATGATGGGCGCCGATATCATGAGGACTATCGGAATAATTGGTTTCAGTTTCATTGTATTGTTGTTTGGTTGTTGATTATTCGTTTTTGAGACTCTCGAGCTGTTCGGAGAGTTCCATCCACTGCTCGTTGGCCTGCTCAAGGGCCTGGTGGGTGGTGGTATACTCGGTCACGAGTTCCATGTCGGCTGCGTTCTCGGGCTGCATGAGCAGGGCGTCGAGTTCCTTGAGCCTCGTCTCCATCGTGGCAATCTTGCGTTCGCACTCTTCCACCGACTTCTGCGCCTTGCGTATGCGCTTCTGCTGTTCCTTATGCTCGGCATAGGAAATCTTCTGCTGGCTCTGGGGCTGTTCTACAGGCTTGGACTGGGTCACTACAGGCTGTGCAGCCAGTGCCTCGTGGATGCTGTCGGCATTGTGGGCACGCAGATAGTCGTAGATGCCACCGAGATGCTCGCGCACATGGCCTTGGCCGAACTCATAAACCTTGGTGACCAGACCGTCGAGGAATTCGCGGTCGTGGCTCACGATGATGGCTGTGCCGTCGAAGGCGCGGATGGCCTCTTTGAGCACATCCTTGGACTGCATGTCCAGGTGGTTGGTGGGCTCGTCGAGGATGAGCAGATTGACGGGCTCCATGAGCAGACGTATCATGGCGAGACGGCTGCGCTCGCCGCCGCTGAGCACCTTGACCTTCTTCTCAGAGGTCTCGCCGCCAAACATGAAGGCACCCAAGAGGTCGTTGATCTTCAGGCGCATGTCGCCGGTGGCTACGCGGTCTATGGTGTCGTAGATGGTGATGTCTTCGTCGAGCAGCTGGGCCTGGTTCTGGGCAAAATAGCCGATCTGCACGTTGTGGCCTATCTTGAGGGTGCCGTCGAAGGGGATTTCGCCCATGATACACTTGACGAGTGTAGACTTGCCCTCGCCGTTCTTGCCCACAAAGGCCACCTTCTCGCCGCGCTTGATGGTGAGCGTCACGCCCGAGAAGACGTTGTGGTCACCGTAGGTCTTGGCTACCTCGTCGCAGATGACGGGATAGTCGCCGCTGCGCAGACATGGGGGAAACTTGAGGTGCATGGCTGAATTGTCGACCTCGTCAATCTCGATGGGAACTATCTTTTCCAACTGCTTGAGGCGGCTCTGCACCTGCACGGCTTTGGTCGCTTTGTAGCGGAAACGCTCTACAAAGTCCTTGATGTCGGCTATCTCTTTCTGCTGGTTCTCGTAGGCGCGCAGCTGCTGCTCACGGCGCTCGGCGCGCAGCACCACATACTGGTCGTATTTGACCTTGTAGTCTTCGATGTGGCCGCAGGTTATCTCGATGGTGCGGTTGGTGACATTGTTGATGAAGGCGCGGTCGTGGCTCACCAGCACCACGGCTTTGGCAGACTGGGCGAGAAACAGCTCAAGCCACTGTATGCTCTCGATGTCGAGGTGGTTGGTAGGCTCGTCGAGCAAGAGCACGTCGGGCTGTTGCAAGAGAATCTTGGCGAGCTCGATGCGCATGCGCCAGCCACCGGAGAACTCGCGCGTGGGGCGGTCGAAGTCGCTGCGCTGGAAGCCCAGACCGGTGAGGGTGCGCTCGAGGGCGGCTTCGTAGTTGTCGCCGCCGAGCATCATGTAGCGGTCGTGCTCGAGAGTGAACTTCTCGACCAACTGGGCATAGCTCTCGCTCTCGTAGTCGGTGCGGTCGGCCATTTCCTGTTGCAGCCGCTCGATGCGCTCTTTCATGCGGGTGGTGTGGATGAAGGCTTTGCGGGCCTCTTCGATGACGGTGGTGTCGTCGGCCAGCTTCATCACCTGAGGCAGATAGCCTATGGTGGTGTCGTTGGGGATGGCTACGGTGCCCGAGGTGGGCTTCTGCTGTCCGCAGAGTATCTTGAGCATGGTCGATTTGCCGGCGCCGTTTTTACCCACGAGCGCTATGCGGTCGCGGTCGTTGATGACGAAACTCACGTCATGGAAGAGCGGGCGGGCGCTGAACTCTACAGCGAGATTTTCTATAGAAATCATATTTCTGGTCTTCAATATGCTTGCACGGCTCTGTCTTGCTGGGGCGCAGACGGCAGACAGGGCGTGGCGGTATGTTTATATATTCGGTTTAACTATAGTTCGCGCAGTGGGCATGACGCGCAGACCCGTAGGCGCGACCTCTGTTAGTAAGGTGCAAAATTACGCTTTTTTTTTGTTAAAACCTAACTATCACCGCTTTTTCTCCCGACATCGGGGGAGATAAGGTTGTGGCTGTGGGGGATGGAGCTGGTGGAGGGGCTGTATGCTCGCCTATAGTGGAAATCTTCAGCGGTCGGCCTCTGGCATGTAGCATCAATAGCGCCGTCGCGGCAAAGTTTAACGCAATGGCTTTCAAGTAGTTTCCAAACTACGATTTACTTGTTTCAAACTGCGAATTACACTTTTCGCGATGCGAAACAAACAAATCGCACCACGATTTCTCCATTTCCAACCCTGCAAATACTTTGTCGATGGTCAGCGCAGAAATGGAGATGGACTCTCTTCGTGCGAGCGGATGTCTGGTGCGATTGTGCTGGGTCGCGGCAACAAAAAACGGGAAGAGTAGCCCCTTCCCGTTGATAGTTTTTGTAGATAATATTTATCCGATGAGTCCGGCCTTACCGATGAAGTAGAGCACGGTGTAGCCGAGAACCATGCTGATGATGCCCATGGTGATACCCGTCTTGAGCATATCGTTCTGCTTGACCAGTCCGGTAGAGAAGGCGATAGCGTTAGGAGGAGTAGAGATGGGGAGACACATGGCGCTGGATGCAGCAAGGGCAATACCGATGATGATGGTAGAGGTGCCGCCAATGGCGCCCAGTTTGTCGCCCATACCTGTACAAACGACAGCAAGGATTGGAACCAGAAGAGCTGCGGTGGCAGTGTTGCTGATAAAGTTGCTGAGGAAGTAGCAGATAAGTCCAGAGATGAGCAATATGGCGATGGGAGAGAACTCGCCGAAAGGTATACTCTCGATAGCGCGGTCGGCAAGTCCGGTGCCGTTCATGCCCAGTCCGAGGGCGAAACCACCGGCAACCATCCAGATAACGCTCCAGTCAATCTTCTGCAAGTCTTTGCCATTGATGACTCCTGTAAGTGCGAATACACCCATAGGAATGATGGCTACAGTGTTGGCGTCGACACCAGTGACACGGTCGAGCAGCCACATGAGGATGGTGACGATGAAGGTGATGCATACCACCCACATACGCCAGCCGTGAGAAACATGACCCTCAATCTTGAGTTCGATGGTCTTCTGAGTGAAGGGGAAGAACTTGAGGATAAGGCGCCAGCTGATGAACAGGATGATGATGACCAGCGGGAACATGAAGGACATCCACTGTCCGAAGCTGATGTTAAGATGCAGCTGCTCATTGAGGGCCTGCAGGGCGATGGCATTGGGAGGCGTACCGATAGGAGTGGCCATACCACCGATATTGGCGGCGATGGGGATGCTCATCGTCAGCGCGATGCGTCCCTTTCCGTTGGCGGGAAGGGCGGCGAAGACAGGGGTAAGGAAGGTGAGCATCATGGCGGCGGTGGCTGTGTTGGACACGAACATCGAGAAGACGCCTGTGATGAGCAGGAAGCCCAGCAGCACGTTCTCGCTCTTGTTGCCGAAGGGACGGATAAGATTCTTGGCAAGCAGCACGTCGAGACCCGACTTGGTGGCTGCGATGGCAAGGATGAAACCGCCGAGGAAGAGCATGATGACGGGGTTGGCGAAGGTGGCCATGATGTCCTTGGACTTGAGAAGCTCGCCAAAGGCTTCGCCCTCGCCCTTGAAGCAGGCGATGGAGTTGTCAGACAAAGTAAGACACATTACCGATATGATGGCCAGTGAGGTTGCCCAAGAGGGAATGGCTTCGAACAGCCATGAAAGGGTAGCGAAGACAAAGATGGCTATAACGCGCTGCTGGATAACGGTAAGGCCCTCAATGCCAAAGCAGGTGATTGGGAGGTTCCAGATGAGGGCGGTAACGGCAATGATGCCGAGCAGCTGCCATACCTTTTTCATCTCAATCTTGTTTGAAAGAACATTTTCTTCAGACATAATCTTTAAGTTTTTAGTTGTTATTATTAGTTATTATGATGTTTACGAATGTCAGGTTCAATTGGGTAGGTGTATTTCTGGTATATATATCCATGTGCGGCATCGGCGCAGGGCCGGTGACGCACATGGATGATATGGAGGTTTACTTGATGTTGGGCTCTTCAAGGTGCAGTCCCTTCTTCTTGTCAACAACCTTGAGGACAAGGCCGATGACGAGCGCGGCAACACCCAAGCCTGCCAGCATCACCAATGGGGCGGTGTAGTTGAGCTCGGTAGCATTGGTAACTCCCTTGTTGGTCATGGTGAGGACCTTGCCGATGAGCAGGGGGAACAGCCACAGGCCGATATTCTGTATCCAAAAGATAAGGGCGTAGGCAGAGCCGATGATCTTGGCGTCTACCAGCTTGGGAACGCTTGGCCACAGAGAAGCGGGGACAAGAGAGAACGATGCGCCGAGAACGAGGATGGTCACGTAGGCCACGATGACTCCGCCTACCTGGTTGCCCTTGAACTCGGGAAGAATGAAGGCGAAGGTAAGGTGGCAGGCGATAAGCAGCAGTGAACCCAGAACGAGCATAGAGGCAGCCTTACCCTTATGGTCTACATAGTTGCCCAGGATGGGGGTAATGCCCACGGCAAGCAGTGGGAACACGGCAAAGATAGACTCGGCAGACTGACGCATGTAGCCCATGTAGCAGTAGGTGACAAGGGATACGATGGACAGGCAGAGCACACCGTACTTGAAACTCTTGTTCTTGAGGAAGTTGAACATGAACGCTGTGACAGCCACCACAAGCATGATGACATACTGGATGATGGTAACAGACGAGGATGCCCAGAAGGAGTCGGCGGGAACCTCTGTAAATGAGAGGTTGCACTGCAGCATGTTTACAGCGTACTTCTGGAAGGGGAAGATAGCTGAATAGTAGAGTACGCAGAGCAATGATACGAGCCAGAAACCACTGCTGGTGAGTATCTGTCCCAAGTCGCTGATTTTGAAAGGGTCGTCTTTCTCTTCGGCTTCGCCGGTCTGCGCGTCGAGTTTCTTGTCCATAAAGAAATAGACAACGAGCATAATCATGGCGATGCAAAGCAGCACAACGCCGAAAGCCACAGAGCGTGATACGCTAACGACTCCGCCGAGCTTGGCGAAGAAGGGCGAGAATATCATGCAGGTGGCTACGCCCAGGCGGGCCAATGCCATCTCAGATCCCATGGCCAATGCCATCTCGCGGCCCTTGAACCACTTGACGATACCACGCGATACGGTGATGCCGCCCATCTCGGCTCCGCAGCCGAAGAGCATAAATCCACAGGCTGCCAACTTGGCAGATGCGGGCATACCCTCATAGAACGGCGATACGTTCAACTGCTCGAAGACGGGAATGTGGTTGAGGTTATTGGTAAACCAGGTCTCAAGGCCGCTGCCGATAAAGCTGTCGCTGATGGCATACCACTTGATGATGGCTCCCAAAAGCATCACGCCTCCAGAGAGGAGGGCTGTAAAGCGAACGCCCATCTTGTCGAGGATGATGCCTGCAAAAATCAGGAAGAAGACAAATACGTTGAGGAAAGTCTCCGAGCCCTGCATGGTACCGAAGGCGTCAGAGTCCCAGCCTCGCTGTGTCTGCATCAGGTCTTTAATGGGCGAAAGGATGTCCATAAAGATGTAGGCACAGAACATGGCCAAAGCCAAGAGCAACAGGGCCATCCAGCGGATGGCGGCCGAGTCGCGCAGTGTTTTTTGTGTTGTTGTCATTGCTTATATCTTTTTATTGTTTATTTCTTTAACCAGCGGTCAAGCCATGAGAAAAAGGTGCGCTGCCACAGTACACCGTTCTGTGGTTTAAGAACCCAGTGGTTTTCATCAGGGAAAAGGAGCAGTTCGGCTGGAATACCCTTGAGGCGGGCTGCATTGAAGGCGCCGAAGCCCTGATTGGCATTGATGCGATAGTCTTTCTCGCCATGGATGCAGAGGATGGGGGTGTCCCAATTATCGACAGCCTTGTGGGGACTGTTGGCATAAGTGCGGCGTGCACGCTCGGTCTGGTCCTTGTTCCAGTAGGCGTCGTCGTACTCCCAGTTGGAGAACCAGGCTTCCTCGGTGTCGGTGTACATCGACTCAAGGTTGAAGGCTCCATCATGAGCGATGAAGCACTTGAACCGTTTGTCATGATGGCCGGCAAGGTAATAGACTGAGAAGCCACCGAAGCTGGCGCCCACGGCCCCCAGACGGTCTTTGTCAACATAGGGGAGATTGTTGGCGGCATCGTCGATGGCGCTGAGGTAATCTTTCATGCACTGGCCGGTCCAGTCGCCGCTGATATCTTCGTTCCACTTGCTGCCGAAGCCTGGCAGACCGCGGCGGTTGGGGGCTACGACGACATAGCCGTTGGCTGCCATAATCTGCATATTCCATCGGTAACTCCAGAACTGTGATACGGGACTTTGGGGACCGCCTTCACAGAAGAGGAGGGTAGGATATTTCTTGTTGGGGTCGAAGTGGGGAGGAAGGATTATCCATACCAGCATATCTTTGTCGTCAGTGGTTTTCACCCATCGAGGTTCAACCTTTCCGACTGCAAGTTGGTCAAAAATATGCTTGTTTTCATCTGTAATCTGTGTGATTTCAGCCTTCTTCTTGGGGTTGATGACAAAAATGTCATCGGGGTGGCTCATCGAATGACGGGTAACAAGCAACTTCTTGGTATTACCTATCATCTGCAGGCTGCCGTAGTCGTATTGGCCTTCGGTAACCTGATGGAGTTCTCCGCGAAGATTAGTCTGGTAGATGTTGGCACATCCATGCCATACGGAAATGAAGTAGATACTCTTGTTGTCAGAGTTCCAGCAGAATGCATCGACATTGGTGTCGAGCTTCTCGCTGACGTATTCTTTCTTGCCAGTGGCCAAATCATACACCAGTAGACGGTTGCGGTCGCTCTCATAGCCATTGTGTGCCATGCTGAGCCAAGCAACATACTTGCCGTCGGGTGAGAAACAAGGTGCAGTGTCATAGCCTACGTTCATATCACCATCCTGATGATTGACGGGCTGGTCCTTCATCGATTTGGTTGGATTAATGGCTGGTTCTTTATAGTCGGCAGGCTTGCAGAGATTGCGGGTGGTGTGGCTGTCGATATCATACAGGTAGATATCGGCGTCGGTAGAAATGGCGTAATGCAAGCCAGTACGCTTACGGGAAGAGTAAGCAATCTGCTTTGAGTCGGGGCTCCATGCAAGTTGCTCAATACCACCGAAAGGAGCAGAGGGACACTCGTAGGGTTCACCCTCCATAATGTCGATACCGTCGGTGATGGCATTGTCTTTGACAGCAGCCATGAAGGGATGGGCGATGGTCTCAACGTAATGGTCCCAATGACGGTAGTTCAGGTCTGTGATGACACGGCCGGTAGCCTTGGGCAAGTCAGAAGGATTCTTCTTGATGATGTCATTATAGGGAATTGACTTGATAAGAATTACCTTGTTTCCGTCGGGCGAGAAACTGAATCCCTCGATATCCAAAGCCGAGTGAGTGAGTTGCTTGCGGTCTGTGCCATCAGGATTCATTTTCCACAGCTGGCCACCAGAAAGGTAGGCAATCTTGCTTCCGCCTTCTATCCAGGCGCCGTCGCTCTCGCTCTTGGCGCCAGTGGTGAGCATACGCTTGGCAGTGCCGTCCACGTTCATTACATGCAAGGTCTGCTGCCCTTTGTTCTTTTCTACGCTGTAGTAACCTACCTGGTATACCACTTGCTTGCCATTGGGCGAAACCTGAGCTCCACCTATGCGTCCCATAGCCCATAAGGCTTCGGGAGTCATGAGGTCTGAACTGAGTTTGATGTCACTTTTACCAATCATGGTCTGTGCGTTTGCAAAATTGCCGCCCATCCATAGGGCGGCAACTAATGCTATAGTTTTGGCTATCATCATAGTTAATACTTTTTTCTTTTACGAGCCAGCTCTTCTCTCTGTTTCTGCAGCTCGGCCTGCTGTTCCTGCATAGCCTGCAGGCGTGCAGCCAGACCTTTCATCTTCTGAGGGTTGTTCTGGTTCTCCTTGTAGCGTGCTTCAAGGATAGCAAGCAGTTTCTCATCATTGGTGGTCTTGCGGAGGGTCCACATGATGGCAGCCGAGAAGAAGAGGCTGACAAAATAGTAGAAGTTAAGACCCGACGAGTAGTCGTTGAAGATGAAGAAGAACATGACAGGCATGAGGAACATCATCCACTGCATCACCTTCATCTGTTCGGCTTGCTGGCCTACCATCTGGTCGCGCTGCTGACGCATAGTCATCCACGAGTAGAGCAGGTTGGCTACGCAGAAAAGTATACAGGTGAGCGAGAGGTGGTCACCTATGATGGGCAGATTGGTGCCCCATTCGAAGATGGGGTCATAGGTTGAAAGGTCACTCATCCACAGGAAACTCTGACCACGCAGCTGAATGGCGTTGGGCACGAAGTTGAACATGGCAATCCAGATTGGCATCTGTATGAGCATAGGCAGACAGCCCGACAATGGACTTACGCCATATTTGGCATACTCTGCCATCATAGCTTGCTGCTTCTGCATCTGGTCTTCGGGCTTGTCAAATTTGGCGGTGGCAGCTTCGAGTTTCGGTTTGAGTACACGCATCTTGGCGCTGCTCATGTAGCTCTTTTTTACCATTGGGAAGGTGATTACCTTCAGTAACAGTGTGATGAGAATGAGTACCACTCCCATGGGGAAGAGCTTGGACAGCCAGTCGAAAACATAAATGGTGAACCAGCGGTTGATGATGCGGAAGAGAGGCCAGCCAAGGTAAACCAGACGCTGGAGCTCGAGGTCCTTGCCGAAGGTGCTTTGCTCCTCTACATTCTGCAAGAGACGGAAGTCATTCGGGCCATAATAGAACTCAAACTCTGATGGCTGCTTGCCTGTTGGGTCAAAGAACGACTTCATCTTGGCCTGATAGCTCTTCAGATAGCCATCGCCAGACTTTTTGTCATAAGGGATGGAAGTCATAAGAGCGTTGGGCTGGAAATCGTTTTTGGCAATCATCACAGCCGAGAAGAACTGGTTCTTGAAGGCAACCCAGTCTATACGTTCTTCAATGGGCTTGTCGATTTTTTCTGATGTCTCGCTCAGATAATCGGTGCCACCTTCGCTTTCGTGGTAGGTCAGGGTAGCGTATCTGTTTTCAAAGTTGAAGCCCTTCTCCTGCTGACGGCATTTCTCCTGCCAGTTGATATCCATTGTGGAGATATTGGGGGCGAAGAGTCCGGCCATGCCCTCTACGCTAAGACGCATGTGGAGCATATAGTCCTTGCCGAGCAGATAGCTCAGCACGATGTTCTTGCCGGCTGCAGCTTCGGCGGTGAACACGACGGTAGAGTCGGTGAGCGCCGATACGTTGAAATACAGGTCCTGGGTAGAGATATTGGTCTCCTTGGCCACCAAGGTATAATTGAGTGACTGTTCGTTCTTGTCAAACAGCACAACGTCGTTCTTCTCCTTGATGTTGTCCTTGTAACCCTTAATCACGGCTTTTTCTACCGTTGCGCCCTTGGTGTTGAAGGTCAGTTCTACATGCTTGTTCTTAAGTACCACGTTCTGCGCAGTACCTTTGAGGGCGTTATGAAATAGTGCAGTACTGTCTTCGAGGGTCTGCTGCAACGCGCGTTCGCGTTGAGCTTTTACGGCATCTTTCTCGGCTTTGGCAGCCTTGTCCTTGGCGGCTTCCTGTTGGGCGAGCTGTTCCTGCTGAGCCTTAATCTCTTCTTCAGAGGGCTGGCTCCACCAGGTAAAGCCGATAAACAGCAGCGCTATGAGCACAATGCCGGTAATCGTATTTTTGTCCATGTCTTATTTCTTGTTCTTTATTGCGTGTTTAACGAAATCTACGAAGAGTGGATGTGGCTTCAGCACTGTGCTTTGATATTCTGGGTGATACTGGGTACCAATGTACCACTTCAGTCCAGGTATCTCTACCACCTCTACAAGGTCGCTTTCTGGGTTGCGTCCTACACACATCATGCCAGCGCGTTCATATTCAGTAAGATACTGGTTGTTGAACTCGTAGCGGTGACGGTGGCGCTCGCGGATATTCTCCTTCTTATATATATCAAATGTACGCGAACCTTGTTTAAGTATACACTCATACAGACCCAGACGCATAGTACCTCCCATATTGGTGATGTTCTTCTGCTCTTCCATGATGTCTATCACGTTGTGAGTCGTCTTCTCGTCCATCTCGCGGCTGTTGGCGTCGGCATAGCCCAGCACGTTGCGGGCAAACTCGATAACCATCATCTGCATACCCAGACAGATACCAAAGGTGGGGATGTCATGGGTGCGGGTATAGTGAGCGGCAATCAGCTTGCCCTCAATGCCACGCTGGCCGAAGCCGGGACAAATCATGATACCGTCCTGGCCTTTCAGCAGGTCGGCCACGTTGTCTTCCGTAATCTTTTCGGAGTTGATGTAGTTGATGTTTACCTTGTAGTCGTTATAGGTGCCAGCCTGTGAGAGACTCTCGCGAATACTCTTGTAGGCGTCCTGTAGGTCATACTTGCCCACCAGACCGATGTTGACAGTCTCGGTAGCTTTGGCGCGACGCTCGAGGAACTGACGCCAGGGACCCAGTGAAGGCTTCTCGCCAATGGGCTCTTCCACCTTGCGCAGGATGGCGGTGTCCAGACCTTGGTCCTGCATATATACAGGAGCCTCGTAGATGCTTGAGAGGTCTTCGCTCTGGATGACACAGTCGAAGTCGACGTTACAGAAAGCGGCAACCTTCTTTCTTAAACCCTCGTCGAGATACTTTTCGGTGCGGAGGACGAGCACGTCAGGCTGGATTCCCACGCTTTGCAGTTCCTTCACGCTATGCTGTGTGGGCTTGGTCTTAAGTTCGCCCGCAGCCTTGAGGTAGGGCACGTAGGTGAGATGCACATTGACAGCCTTCTTGCCCAATTCCCATTTCATCTGGCGGATAGCCTCCATGAAGGGCGCGCTTTCGATGTCGCCGATTGTACCACCTATCTCAGTGATGACAAAGTCATAGTGGTAGCGCTGGCCAAGCATCTTGATGTTTCGCTTGATTTCGTCGGTGATGTGAGGCACCACCTGGATAGTCTTGCCCAGATAGTCGCCACGACGCTCTTTGTCTATTACACTTTTATATATACGTCCTGTGGTCATTGAGTTGGCTTTCGTGGTCTGGATGCCAGTGAAGCGCTCATAGTGTCCCAAGTCGAGGTCGGTCTCCATACCGTCGGCCGTCACATAGCACTCTCCGTGCTCATAAGGATTCAGTGTACCCGGGTCAATGTTGATGTAGGGGTCAAACTTCTGGATGGTGATGTTGTAGCCTCTGGCCTGCAACAATTTGCCGATAGACGATGAGATGATTCCTTTGCCTAATGAAGAAACCACACCGCCTGTTACAAAAATATACTTTGTGTCTGCCACGATTGTGATAATTTAATATTTGTTCAAGTTGCAAAATTACAATAATTTGGTGAACTCTGCAAAGAAAAGGTGTTATTTTGTTCCACGCTTTTTCCCTTTTGTTCACGACTTTTGCTTTCGCGGACTTCTAAAACAAAAATTCATTGAGATTTATTTTGTATTTTTCACAGCATGCAGTAACTTTGCAAGCACAAATAGCCACTATACAATTATGAGAATTAAGTTTATTGCCATTATCCTTTTAGGTTTGCTGTGTGATGTTACGTCCGTGTCGGCCCAGTCACGACATTCGCAATCGCTGTCGTCATCGCGCCGACATGCCGCACAAGCCCAGCCGGATATGGTGACTCTCTATATGGATTCGCTGTTGCATTTCCGCGTCCACCAGGACTCTGCCCATCTCGAAGAGTTTGTGCCAACCATGACTGTGCCGGCACTGCCCAAACTGGGGATCGAGTACAAGTTGCTCTTTATGCCGACCACGTTTTATAAAGGCGTGTCCCACAACTTCTTTGATATCGACCGCGATGCCAACCTTATCGACGAGAGTCTGCTGGCGCTCTATCTCGGGCGTCCCGACCTCGTGCGCTCTACGCAGAGCCAGTTGGAGCGTGCTGGAGACATACGTAAGGCCGAGGCAATACATGTCGACCATGCTCCTGAAATCGTTGAGAAGGTAGCCCCCAAGCCCCAGGAGACAGTTGTGGCTCCCTTGGATATTGTGGTGCTGAAACCCAACTTCTGGACATACTCCGGCGACTATTATCTCCAGTTCCTGCAGAATTACATTTCTTCCAACTGGTACAAAGGTGGTGAAAGCAACTACTCGATGGTAGGTTCGATAACCCTCAATGCCAATTACAACAACAAGCAGAAGGTGAGATGGGACAACAAACTTGAGATGAAGTTGGGATTCCAGACCTCCAGACAGGATACGTTGCACACCATGCGAGTAAGCGAGAACTTGCTGCGTCTGACGAGCAAGTTGGGATTGCAGGCATCCAGAAGCTGGTATTATACCATCCAGATGATAGCCGCTACCCAGTTCGTCAGACAGTGGAACAGTAACTCCAATGTCGTTACCACCGACTTCTTGGGCCCGTTGAATGTCAATCTCTCTGTCGGTATGGACTACAACGTCAAGTGCTTGAAGGATAGGCTTACCGGTTCCATCCACTTGGCTCCGCTGGCTTACAATTTCCGTTACGTCAACCGTCTTGAGCTCGCCTCTCGTTACGGTTTGGACGAAGGCGAGCACCAGTTGCACAACTTCGGTTCGCAGTTTACGGTCGATTTGTTGTGGAAGTTTGCCGACAACATACGTTGGAAGACCCGTCTCTATGGTTATACTACCTACGAGCGTGCCGAGCTTGAGTGGGAGAATACGTTTACCTTCCAGTTCAACAAGTATATATCTAGCAACATATTCGTTTATCCCCGTTTTGACGACGGAACCAAGCGCAGTGACCGTCATGGCTATTATCAGTTGAAGGAGTACGCCTCTTTGGGCTTCGCCTATTCCTTCTGATGATGCTTTCTTCGGCGTGCTCAGCCCCTCTGCTACTGTTGCGGTGAGCCCGCGTGCAATATTCGCCTGCCATATTGGCAGGCGGTTACTATATATAATAGGTATTAAGACTAATGATGATGAAATCTATAGGCAGCATAATCAAGGGACATCCCACCATGACCGAGAGTACGGTCTATTCCATGTTGGTGATTTGTGGCATATCACATTTCCTCAACGATATGATTCAGTCGATTATCCCGTCTATCTATCCCATCATCAAGGACAAGTTTGAGTTCTCGTTTGCGCAGATAGGCATTATCACTCTGGTCTTTCAGATGACGTCTTCCATCCTGCAACCATTCACCGGACTCTATGCCGACAGGCATCCACGCCCCTATGCCTTGTCCGTGGGCATGTGCTTTACGTTGATAGGACTTCTGCTGTTGGCTTTTGCCGAGAATTATCTGCTCATTCTTTTGGCTGTGAGTGTGGTCGGCTTTGGTTCTTCAATCTTTCACCCCACGGCATCACGCGTAGCGCAGTTGGCATCGGGAGGAAAGAAAAGCCTGGCACAGTCTATATTCCAGGTCGGAGGCAACGGAGGTTCCGCCCTCGGCCCCTTGCTGGCTGCTGTCATCATCTTGCCTTTCGGCCAGTATGCCATATCCTGGTTCGCCCTTGCAGCACTGCTCGCCGCATTGATTATGATGCGTTTGGGAGCTTGGTATAAGGCGCGCCTGGTCTATGCCCAGCACCATCATCTGCCCACTCCGGCATTGAACGACCACATCTCCCGTGGAGCCAAGTATCGTGCCCTGGCGATACTCATTCTGCTTGTATTCTCCAAGTATTTCTATACGTCGTGTATCACGAGCTATTTCACCTTTTTTCTTATCGACAAGTTTGGTATCAGTGTACAGGCGTCGCAGATATGCTTGTTTGTATTCCTGTTGGCCTTTGCCATCGGCACCTTGGCAGGTGGCGTCTTTGGCGATAGGTATGGCCGCAAGTATGTGATATGGTTCTCCATCCTCGGAGCTGCTCCTTTCGCGATAGCCATGCCTTATGCCAGTCTGCCTTGGACCATCGTCTACACATTTCTCTCTGGCCTCATCATCGCGTCGGCTTTCTCGTCGATTGTGGTCTATGCCACAGACCTTATGCCCGATAAGGTGGGACTTATAGCCGGCATCTTCTTCGGACTTATGTTCGGTTTGGGCGGTCTCGGCTCCGCGTTCTTCGGTTGGCTTGCCGACAGGACCAGCATCGAGTTTATCTTCCAGGTCAGCGCGTTCCTTCCCTTGTTAGGAGTCATTGCCGGCTTCCTTCCGAATACGCAGAAGAGGTAATTCGCCCTTACCTTTATCAGACGGCAGCACTCCTTAGCGTAGCCGCCATACACCATTGCCTTGCCCGTGTTTACTGACCGTCGACAGGATTTCCTCCACAGTCGTAAGGACTTTCCCCCGCAGTCGTCAGGACTTCTCCGTCAGTCAGCAGCTCGTCCCCGTCAGTCTGTCGCCTTTCCAAGCCAATCATCTCCACTTCCAGGACAGTCTGCTGCTCTTCCCCGATAGTCAAATGTTCTTCCCCGATAATAGGTTGTTCTTCCGCAACATTTTGCAGTTCTTCCCCGACAACCTAAAGGTGTTTAGCCCAAAGTTGATTTCAAACTGCGAATTTGTCAAATCAAACTCAGCAACGTATAACTCAAACTTTTAATTCCGCATTTCCCGCTCCGCCTTCATCCTTAACGCCATCTCCAGCGCTATCAGTAGATATCGTACCCTTTACGGCATCAAGGCGACTGCTTTGTCTATAGCGCAAAATGATGTGTTTACACATATACTTTCTTCATCATTGAGTCCGACTGTTACCAACCCCACTTTGCGTACATCGTCGAGGCGAATATGTGTTCCAATGGGGATTCTTGTGATGACAAGGGTACAAAAAAATCCCTGTGACATAGAAGTCACAGGGATAAACTTATGTTTGAAAAATGTGTCGCTCGTGAATTACTTCTTGTTGAGAGCCAAATCAACAGCAACAGCGATAGCTACAGAAGCACCTACCATTGGGTTGTTACCCATACCGAGGAAGCCCATCATCTCTACGTGAGCAGGAACTGAAGAAGAACCTGCGAACTGAGCGTCAGAGTGCATACGGCCGAGAGTATCAGTCATACCGTAAGAAGCGGGACCTGCAGCCATGTTGTCTGGGTGCAGTGTACGGCCGGTACCACCACCTGAAGCTACAGAGAAGTAAGGCTTGCCAGCGAGCACGCGCTCCTTCTTGTAAGTTCCGGCTACGGGGTGCTGGAAGCGTGTGGGGTTGGTAGAGTTACCAGTGATTGAAACGTCTACATCCTCGCTCCAGTTGATAGCAACACCCTCGCGTACATCGTCAGCACCATAGCAGTTAACCTTGGCACGAGGACCGTCGCTGTAAGGAATGCGCTTTACAACCTCGAGCTTGCCACTGTAGTAGTCAAACTTGGTCTGTACGTATGTGAAACCGTTGATACGGCTGATAATCTGGGCAGCGTCTTTGCCAAGACCGTTGAGGATGACGCGGAGAGGATTCTTGCGAACCTTGTTGGCCATCTCGGCAATCTTGATCGCACCCTCGGCAGCAGCGAAAGACTCGTGGCCAGCCAAGAAAGCGAAGCACTGTGTCTCCTCACGGAGCAGACGGGCGGCGAGGTTGCCATGGCCGAGACCTACCTTGCGGTCATCAGCTACAGAACCGGGGATGCAGAAGCTCTGCAGACCGATACCGATGGCCTCGGCTGCATCAGCAGCTGTCTTAACACCCTTCTTGATGGCGATAGCGGCACCACAAACGTATGCCCACTTAGCATTCTCGAAGCAGATACGCTGAGTCTCTTCGCACATCAGATAAGGATCAACACCAGCCTCTTCGCAGATCTGATTAGCCTCTTCTACGCTACTGATACCATTTGCATTCAGAGCAGCCAGCACCTGCTTCTCGCGGCGCTCCTGGCTTTCATAACTTACTTTTCTAATCATAGTTGTGTATCTCCTTATTCTTTACGTGGATCAATTGATTTAACAACACCCTGCTCAGCAGTTGTACGACCGTAGCGGCCAGTGAACTTCTTCACAGCCTCGTTGGCGTCCATACCGTCCTTGATGGCTTCCATCATCTTGCCGAGGTGTACATATTCGTAACCGCATACCTGGCTGTCCTTGTCAAGGAACATCTTGGTGATGTAACCCTCGGTGAGCTCGAGATAGCGAGTACCCTTGGCAACGGTACCATAGAGAGTACCAGTCTGTGAGCGCAGACCCTTGCCCAGGTCCTCGAGACCGGCACCGATAACGAGACCACCCTCAGAGAAGGCGCTCTGGCTGCGGCCATAGACAATCTGGAGGAAGAGCTCACGCATAGCTGTGTTGATGGCATCACAAACGAGGTCAGTGTTCAGAGCCTCGAGGATGGTCTTGCCAGGCAGAATCTCAGAAGCCATAGCAGCTGAGTGGGTCATACCAGTACAGCCGATGGTCTCAACGAGACATTCCTGGATAACGCCTTCCTTGATGTTCAGAGACAGCTTGCAAGCACCCTGCTGAGGAGCACACCATCCCACACCGTGAGTGTAACCTGAGATATCCTTAATCTCTTTGGCTTGAATCCATTTTCCCTCTTCGGGGATTGGAGCTGGTCCGTGGTTCGGGCCTTTGGCGACAACGCACATGTTGTCAACTTCCTTTGAATAAATCATGTTGTTCAAAAATAAATATAAAGTACTGTTACTTATTCACGCTTGTCAAGGGCGATACGTTGGTCACGGGCATCCCCTTTTTCAAGCGCAAAGTTATAAAAAACTAAACAAACTACCTAATAATGATGAGGGTTTTTTGTTCTGCCTCATGATTTTTTAGATACCTCAATGGCAAATGCTGCCGTTTTGTCATTCTGAGTTGGCAAACATGACCGCCGCAAGTCAAATCTCAAGGGCAAACACTATTTTCTTGTACCTTACATATTCTTTTTCCGTTTTTTTTGTCTAATTTTGCATCATTATGATAGTAAAAGTCAAAGACGCCGCTCTGGCCAAAGCTGCCGGCGAAGGCATGGATGAGTTTGTGCAGGTAATAGTGGATGCCACCTATGAGGCTATCGGTGGAGAACTTACAGCCGAGACAATGGGGATGCTCAATGCCGACCAGATTACGCTGCTGGCATATATTGCCATGCGCGAAGAAATGATGGATGGTGGCTTTGTCCAGCTTATCCACAACGGTTGGGGACACTTTATCTTCCACAATCCGTTTGACAAGGCTGTGCGTGGTTGGGGGTTGCCTGAACTGTGCAGTCTTATACGCCGTGCGCACAAACTCTATTCCAAGTATCATGAAGAGATAGAGCGTGAGTGTGACGACGACGAGTTTATGGCCATGTTTGAGCGCTTCCCCGAGTTTGACGACCTTGATGACAAGTTTGTTGAGGGCGAAGAGGGATTCACTGCTGCCATAGCCCACTATGTGGATGAGCATCTGGACCGTTTCTGCGAGATAGAGGCTTGACAGAGGGCGGTAACGAGTAAGAAAGGAGAATGAAAAAATGAACAAACAAGAACAGGATATACGCAAGAAGAGCCCTGTGCAGATACGCAACAAGAAAGCCTCGTTTGAGTATTTCTTCGTTGATACCTATACGGCAGGCATGGTACTCACCGGTACGGAGATAAAGTCTGTACGTGCCGGCAAGGCTTCGCTTGTCGATAGCTACTGTGTGATAGACCGTGGGGAAATATGGGTCAAGGGTATGAACATCAGCCCTTATTTCTATGGCTCTTTTTCCAATCACGAGGCTAAGGGTGACCGCAAACTTCTGCTCAAGAAGCGCGAGATACGTCATCTCGAGGCCGCTGCCAAGGATGTGGGTTTTACCATCGTCCCTATTTTGATTTTCATCGACGAGCACGGTAGAGCCAAGATGGATATCGCCCTTGCCCGAGGTAAGAAAGAGTTTGACAAGCGCCAGACTCTCAAGGAAAAGGAAGACCGTCGGGAGATGGACCGTGTAAGAAAACATTTCTAATTGATTTTATTTGAGACAGGAGTAGGCCGAGGCGTATTCCTGTCAGATTGTTTATGGATATAAGCCAACTTGTCAAGCAACGCATACTGATACTCGATGGTGCTATCGGCACGATGATACAAGGCTACGGTCTCTCGGAAGGCGACTTCCGCGGTACGTTGGACTTGCGCGATGATGTACTGTATGTAGGCAACAATGATATGCTGTGTCTTACCCGTCCAGATATCGTGCAGGATATTCATCGGCGCTATCTTGAGGCTGGTGCAGACATGATAGAAACCAATACGTTCTCTTCGCAGCGTATATCCCAGGCCGATTACCACTTGGAGCATCTGTCGGGGGAGATGGCGTTGGCCGGTGCCCGGCTTGCCCGTGAGATGGCTGACCGCTATGCAACGGCAGAGCACCCTCGGTTTGTACTGGGCTCGATAGGTCCCACCAACCGCACGTGCTCGATGTCGCCGGATGTGGCTGACCCTGCTGCACGTGACCTTGACTATGACACACTGCTTGACGCCTATATGGAGCAAGTCGATGCCTTGGCTGAGGGTGGGGTAGACGCGTTTCTGATAGAGACAATATTTGACACCCTCAATGCCAAGGCGGCCATGGATGCTGCGGTGAGCGTGATGGAGCGCCGTGGCATAGAACTGCCCATCATGCTGAGTGTGACGGTGAGCGACCTGGCTGGTCGCACGCTGAGCGGACAGACGCTCGATGCCTTCTTGGCGAGCATCAGTTCGTATCCGGTATTTTCAGTCGGACTGAACTGCTCGTTTGGTCCATCTCAAATGAAACCGTATCTGGAGGAGCTCGCCCGCAAGTCACCTTATTATATATCTGCTTACCCCAATGCTGGTTTGCCCAACTCTATGGGACTATACGACGAGACTGCCGACACTATGGCTCCCAAGATAGGCGCTCTGATAGATGAAGGCATACTCAATATCGTCGGTGGCTGCTGTGGTACTGATGACCATTTTATCGCCCGCTACGTGGATCTTGCTCGTGGCAAACAGCCCTATGTCCCCTGCGATAGAAGTGAATATCTGCAACTGAGTGGACTGGAGCCGTTGGAGGTTCGGCCGGGAATGTTTGTCAATGTCGGCGAACGCTGCAATGTGGCTGGCTCTCGCAAGTTTCTCAGACTTGTCAAGGAGAAGAACTACGAAGAGGCGCTCACGATAGCCCGCCACCAGGTAAGTGACGGTGCTATGGTGGTAGACGTCAATATGGATGATGCCCTCCTTGATGCTGAAGCCGAGATGAGCCACTTCCTGCGGCTATTGGCATCGGAACCCGACGTGGCACGCGTTCCAGTGATGATTGACTCGTCGAAATGGAATGTCATCCTTGCTGGCCTCAAGTGTTGTCAGGGAAAGTCGGTGGTCAATTCCATCTCGCTGAAGGAAGGAGAGGATGTGTTTGTCAGCCACGCCAAGGATGTCAAGCGCTTCGGTGCAGCCGTGGTAGTCATGTGCTTCGACGAAGAGGGCCAGGCTACTACCTATGAGCGGCGTATCGAGATAGCTCAGCGCGCTTATCACATTCTGACGGAGCAGGTGGGCATGAATGCGTGTGATATCATCTTTGACCCCAACATACTCTCGATAGCTACGGGGCTGGAAGAGCACGACCGATATGCTCTGGACTTCATCCGCGCTACCCGATGGATAAAGGAAAATCTGCCAGGAGCCCACGTAAGTGGCGGAGTGAGCAATCTGAGTTTCTCCTTCCGTGGCAACAACTATATCCGTGAAGCTATGCATGCCGTCTTCCTCTATCATGCCATTCAGGCTGGTATGGATTTTGGTATTGTCAATCCCTCTACGCGTATCACCTATCAGGATATCCCCGAAGACCATCTGCGTATTATAGAAGATGTAGTGCTCTGCCGCCGTAAGGGAGCTGCGGAAGACCTCATTGAACTGGCTGCCCGTCTGAAGCAGGAGCAGGATGCGCTCAAGGCCGGTGGCGCTTTGCCGTCAGCCAATGTGCAGCAAGAGGCTTGGCGAAAGGAACAGCTGGAAGCCCGTCTGCAATATGCACTGCGCAAGGGCATAGGCGATTATCTGGCTGAAGATTTGGCAGAAGCCCTTGAGAAATATCCACGGGCTGTGCAGATAATAGAGGGGCCGCTGATGGATGGAATGTCGGAGGTAGGCAGGCTGTTCGGTGAAGGCAAGATGTTTCTGCCACAGGTCGTGAAGACGGCACGTACAATGAAACAGGCTGTGTCTATACTCCAACCGCATATCGAAGCGGAACGTGACGAGAACCAGACATCGGCAGGGCGGGTAATCTTGGCTACTGTCAAGGGAGATGTACACGATATCGGCAAGAATATTGTTGGCGTGGTGATGGCGTGCAACAATTACGAAGTAATCGACCTCGGTGTGATGGTGCCTGCCGACCAGATAGTGAGCAAGGCTATCGAACTCAAGGCAGACATCATTGGCCTGTCGGGACTTATCACGCCGTCACTGGAAGAGATGGTCTGTGTGGCCCACGAGATGGAGCGGGCGCACCTGGATATACCTATAATGATAGGCGGTGCTACCACCTCAGAGATGCATGTTGCCCTCAAGGTGGCTCCGGTCTATGACGGTCCGGTGGTGTGGATGAAGGATGCATCGCAAAACTCGCTCGCAGCTGCGCGTCTGCTTAATCGTGAAGAGCGTGAGGCGTATAAGGCGGAGCTGGACCATCGCTATGATGAACTTCGGAAGAGTTATCACGATGAGCAGCAGAGACTCTTGTCTATAGACGATGCACGGCGGCAAAAGTTGTCATTGTTCGACAGTCACAGTGATAAAAAATAGCCTTATCTTTGGCAGTTTCTTGATTTTGAAGTAATTTTGCAGTGATTTAATAACATAGGATATGTTTCATAAGAAAAGACGTTGGCACTGTCTGTCTGGACAGGAGCCTACTGAACTTGATAAAAAGGTAATGTATTGGGAGCAGAAAGGAAAGCTGGTGCCAACCCGCGATTTGATTAAGACTCCCGAACAGATAGAAGGCATACGCCGTAGCGGTGTGGTCAATACGGGCTGTCTTGACGAAGTGGCCCGCCAGATACATGCAGGTATGAATACGCAGGAAATTGACGATATCTGTATGCAGTATTGCAAGGACCACAATGCCATCCCAGCCTGTCTGGGCTATGAGGGCTTTCCCAAGAGCGTATGTACTTCAATCAATGAGGTTGTGTGTCATGGTATCCCTAAGGAGGAAGATGTCCTGGAAGAGGGGGATATTGTCAATGTCGATATGACAACTATTGTGGATGGCTATTATGCCGATGCTTCACGTATGTTTGTTATCGGTAAGACTACGCCTGAAAAGGAACGTCTCGTGCGTGTTGCCCGTGAGTGTCTCGAGGCAGGTATGGAGGCTGCCAAGCCTTATTGCTTTGTCGGGGATATAGGCCATGCAGTGCAGCGTCATGCCGAGAAAAATGGCTATAGCGTGGTGCGCGACTTGTGTGGACATGGTGTGGGCCTGAAATTCCATGAGGAGCCCGAGGTGGTGCATTATGGCCATCGCGGTCAGGGTATGTTGATTGTGCCTGGCATGGTGTTTACCATCGAGCCCATGATTAATATGGGAACCTATGAGGTGTTTATAGATGCGGATGATCCTTATGAGTGGGAGGTTATTACTGGTGACGAACTGCCCTCTGCACAATGGGAGCATACATTCGTAATGACAGAGAATGGCGTCGAGATACTTACTTATTAAATCTGCATGATATGAGCGATATATATATATTAGGTATAGAGTCTTCGTGTGATGATACCTCGGCAGCTGTGTTGCGCAACGGAGTGTTGCTGAGCAATGTCACCGCTTCGCAAGAGGTGCATCGAGCTTATGGAGGCGTGGTTCCTGAGTTGGCTTCGCGTGCCCATCAACAGAATATAGTCCCGGTTGTGGACCAAGCTCTTCACCGTGCTGGTATTACCAAGGAACAACTGTCAGCCATCGCGTTTACCCGTGGCCCAGGATTGATGGGGTCATTGTTGGTAGGTGTCAACTTCGCAAAGGGATTGTCACGTGCTTTGGATATACCTCTGATAGATGTCAACCATCTTCAGGGACATGTTATGGCTCATTTTATCAAGGAGAGCGATGATGATACCTCCTGTCCGCCGCTGCCATTCCTTTGTCTGTTGGTGTCAGGTGGTAACTCTCAGATTGTACTTGTCCGTGCCTACAATGATATGGAGGTATTGGGGCAAACTATCGATGATGCTGCGGGAGAGGCCATAGACAAATGCTCAAAGGTTATGGGTCTGGGTTATCCTGGAGGGCCTATAATCGACCGTCTCGCACGCCAAGGCAATCCCAAGGCATATCAGTTCTCCGAACCTCATATCCCTGGGCTGGACTATAGTTTCTCAGGTCTGAAAACATCGTTCTTATATAATCTGCGTAAATGGATAGAAGATGAGCCCGACTTTGTGGAAAATCATAAAGAGGATATTGCCGCCAGTCTCGAAGCTACAATCGTAGATATACTGATGATCAAACTGCGCAAGGCTGTACGGCAGACAGGCATAACCCATGTGGCTGTTGCTGGCGGCGTTTCTGCCAATACCGGTCTTCGCAATGCTTTTGAGGAACATGCCCGTCGTTTTGGTTGGACCATCTATATTCCTCGGTTCAGTTATACCACCGACAATGCTGCTATGATTGCCTGTGTCGGCACCTTCAAATATCGTGACCATGATTTTGCCGATATATCTCTGCCGGCTTTCAGTAAAGTGACGTTTGAGTAAGTATTGATTATCAACCCATAAATATAATATATAGTGGAATTAGAAAGCAAAATACTCAGCAAGGAAATACTGCAGTATCTCTATGCTGGAGGAAAGACACTGGGAACCGCCGAGAGTTGTACAGGTGGTCGTATTGCCCAAGTGATTATAGCGGTACCTGGTGCCAGTAATTATTTCAAAGGTGGTATCGTTTCATACAGCAATGACGTCAAGGAACGTCTGCTTCATGTCGATTCCAAATTGATAGAAGAACAGACAGCTGTGTGTCAAGGAGTGGCAGAAGCTATGGTCAAAGGGGCTTGCGATGCCTTGGAGTGTGATTATGCTATCGCTGCTACTGGTATCGCTGGTCCTGGTGGCGGCACTTCACAGATACCTGTAGGTACAATTTGGATTGGATATGGTTCTAAAGACGATGTGCGTACGCTCAAGATAGAAGAGGATAATGGTCGTGACATTAATATAGCCAAGGCAACCAATATTGCTTTGCGTCTTTTCCTCGACTATTATAAGGAGAAGAACCCCATCGTTGATGATGCGGATGCCGAAGAGGTAAAGTAAGCCCATGTCTATGAGTATCACCATCGTGGATGCAAAAACAATAAAAAACCTTAATTTTGAAAAAGTTTAGGGATTTATTTTGTTTATTCCGAAAAAAATTGTAATTTTGCACCCTGTTTGGAATAAGTATCTAATTAAGAATCAAAAATTAAGGATAGAAATGTCTAAGATTTGTCAAATCACAGGTAAGAAGGCACAGTTAGGTTGCAATGTGTCTCACTCAAAGCATCGCACAAAGCGCAGCTTTGACGTTAACCTTTTCAGCAAGAAGTTCTTCTATGTAGAGGAGAATTGCTGGATTAGCCTGAAGATTAGTGCCGCTGGTCTGCGCCTTATCAATAAGGTTGGACTTGACGCCGCTCTTAAGATGGCTGTACAGAATGGTTACTGCGACTGGAAAGATATCAAGGTAATCGCCGAGGGTAACAATGTAGATTAATTTTAAGGTTAGGAGATATAACAAATGGCAAAGAAAGCTAAAGGTAACAGAGTTCAAGTCATTCTCGAATGCACCGAGATGAAGAACAGTGGTCTGCCAGGAACAAGCCGTTACGTGACTACCAAGAACCGTAAGAATACTCCTGAGCGCCTTGAGTTGAAGAAGTATAATCCCATCCTGAAGAAGATGACTCTTCATAAGGAGATTAAGTAATAGGAGATTTAAGCAATGGCAAAAAAAGCGGTAGCTACCTTGCACGAAGGTTCAACTGACGGACGTGCATATACCAAGGTAATCAAGATGGTTAAGAGCCCCAAGACTGGTGCTTACGTTTTTGATGAGCGCATGGTTCCTAATGAGGATGTTAAAGCTTACTTCAAGGACTAATATCGGATAATTACGATAACAATATGGATAGAGCTGTAAGACAAGTTGCTTACAGCTCTTTTTTTGTCCCTAAGTTTCAGACGGATTGTTAGCGTATTCTTGTTATGCGTGGTGAATATAGTTGGTCGGTTTGGGGTTGCTAATCCGTTTTTTCGTTGATTGTTGGGTTATAGAGTGAAGGCTTTATGAATATGCTAATGATTGAAGATGTTGTAGACCATTCATGAGCAAACATGCTATCCGGAGGTAGATTGTGTATGTTTCCTCTTATACCGACTGTTGTTGTCGTTATTATAGGTACTTTTGGAGGCGCGCTGGTTGTTAGTTGCCTTCTTGTCTTTTGTGACATGCTCACGTAGTGTTTGATACGTGTCTACGTGATGTTTGATGCGTGCCTACGTGTCATTTGATACGGGCTTGCAATGTGGCTCAAGACAGCTCTGTGGCATAGTTGTGTTTATTGGTATGTGTCGTTGTGAGTCGTAGCAAGAGTGTGGTTAATCAATTTATCGGCTATTTAGCTGTCGCTTAGTGGCAATAAAAAAGGAGAATAATGTGACTTAATCTCCTTGATTGGGTTATATTTCAAATCGTCTTTTATCTTATTCTGTCTGCCGAACGCACAAGCCTTTCGTCATCCAAAATTCCTTTTCTTGCCAAAAGGTAGCAACCTATAGCGAGAGCGGGAAGCAGCGCAGTGATGTTGATATGGAATGTGCCCATTTTGCTGAATGTGGTTAGGATGGACATAGCATAATAGGCATACCATATTATATTAATGATCACAGCAACCATACACATCTTAGCCTGCTTCTTGCGTGTCTTGTACATGGCGATAGCCATAATTGCCACGGGATATGTGCATAGCATAATGGCGAACAAGGGCCATGAACAGTAGCTGATATTATCTCCTTTTACGAATAATGAATATATACTCATTTCTGTTCCCATACCTTGGGGCTCGATAGTGCCAAGGGGAAAGGTAGAGCAGATGACGGAGACAATAATGGCGAGAAGCAGAAATAATGTTTGTTTGCGTTGTAGCATTATTCGTCTTCCTTTTCTTGTGATGGATCACGCCAGTAGATATTGCCGTCAACAAACTCTTGTGTGGCGAGAAGTGTCGGCTTGGGTAATTTTTCATAGTAGCGTGATATTTCTATCTGCTCTCTGTTTTCAAACACCTCTTCCAGTGTGTCTGTATATGAAGCAAATTCTTGAAGCTTTTTATTCAAATCTTGTTTGATTTCTGCAGCAATCTGATTTGAACGCTTTGAGATGATAGCAACGCTCTCGTAGATGTTGCCAGTCTCTTCGCAAAGATCCATAATGTTGCGAGTTACGGTGTTAACCGGGGCTTTTGATTTCTTGTAATCCATTTCTAATTATTAAAAATATTAATAAGTCATTGTTTTTTATCTGTCGAACGTTGGGATGTTTTCGTCGTTGATATGTGCCTTGATGTATTCCTTGCACTTTGCAATGTATTTCTCCGCAGTGGCACGCTCTTTTGAATCTGGGTATTCATTGATGAAACCATAGCATTCGTCTTCTGCATCTTGATAACGCTCAAGTTGCTTTGATGCCACGCTCTGCTGAGCCAACTCATATTTGCTTTTCATGAGCAAAGTGGCAAATTCTTCTCTGAGCTTGCTATAGGGATAATCTTTTAGTGCGTTTTGCGCCGTAATAATGCAAGCCTCGTAGTTGTTCTCACCAGGACCGCAATTTCCGAAATATGGACCGAGGTCATAATAAAGCTGGGCGTTATACAATTCTTTGCGAACCAATTTGTCCTGCAATTCAAAGAGGCGCTGCTGGGCGCTGGCTTTGTGCTTGGCGTCTGGATAAAGGTCGAGGTATTCCTGGAAAGAAGATATAGCTGAAACTGTTGCCGACTGGTCGAGTCGTGGTTCAGGTGTGCTTTCGTATAGGCTTTGACCTATATAAAACTCGGCATTCTCTGCAAAATCACCTTTGGGGTATGACGAGTAATAACGCTTGAAAGTGGCAGCCGCTCCTTCATAGTCTTTACTGTTGTATTGGGCCATCGCAAGCATATAAAGGCTTTCTTGCGCATTCTCAGTTCCCTTGAGTACTACTATCAAGTCGGTCAGCAAAGTTGTAGTGCGTGTCCACTTGCCTTTAGCAAAGCATTCTTTGGCATATTCGTACTTATATGGAACATTGTTGGTCGTGTAGACCTTGTTGAATTCGTTAGCGCATCCTGTAAAAAGGAGTGCTGCGATTATAGCAGCAAAATGTATTTTGTTCATAATCAAAAAATTGTCATGCAAAATTACAATTATTTCCTCTATGGGCAAAGTAAAAAATACAATTTTTAGGAAAAAAACTCTATTATTAGAGATAGTGGTGACATTTTTTATTTAATTTTGCAATTATGAATTATGATTTGGTATCAGATTATGCTCCCACGGGCGATCAGCCCCATGCGATAGAGCAACTTACTGAAGGTATAGACCGCGGTGACAAAGCCCAGGTTTTATTGGGTGTGACGGGATCGGGAAAGACCTTTACGATAGCCAATGTTATCAAGAATGTGAACAAGCCGACCCTGATATTAAGCCATAACAAGACTCTTGCAGCTCAATTGTATCAAGAGATGAAGGGTTTCTTTCCTCATAATGCCGTTGAATATTATGTCTCTTATTATGATTATTATCAGCCCGAAGCCTATCTTCCCTCCACTGATACTTATATCGAGAAAGACTTGGCTATCAACGAAAACATTGACAAACTTCGGCTGAGTGCAGTTAGTGCATTGCTCTCAGGAAGGCGCGACGTAGTGGTGGTGTCTTCCGTGTCGTGTATCTATGGTATGGGCGGACCTGCTTCCATGACCAACAGCATTGTTTCGGTGAAGCGCGGCGAGGTTAAGGACCGCAATGTCTTTTTGCGGCAGTTGGTGGATGCACTATATATTAGAAATGATGTTGATTTGGCGCGAGGTTCCTTTAGGGTAAAGGGTGATACGGTTGATGTGGCTATTGCCTATAGTGACAATATACTTCGCATCAGTTGGTGGGGAGATGAAATTGACAGCATCGAAGAACTCGACAGTGTAGACCTTCATCGGCTGGCTGACTTTGATGATTATCAGATATATCCAGCCAATATATTCGTTACATCCAAAGAGCAGGTGGATGGCGCTGTAAGGGCTATTCAGGACGATTTGGTCAAACAGATTGATTTCTTCACCCAAATTGGAGATGATATCAAAGCGCAGCGTATCAAAGAACGTGTCGAGTATGATATGGAAATGATCAAGGAACTGGGTCATTGCAGTGGAATTGAGAACTATTCCCGCTATTTTGATGGTCGTCAACCTGGCGACAAACCTTATTGCTTGCTTGACTTCTTTCCTTCAGACTATCTGATGGTTATCGATGAAAGTCATGTGACAGTTCCTCAAATCAATGCAATGTATGGAGGCGACAGAGCGCGCAAACAAAATTTGGTTGAATATGGCTTCCGCCTTCCTGCGGCTTTCGACAATCGTCCGTTGCGTTTTGAGGAGTTCCAAGAGATGACCAACCAGGTCATTTATGTCTCTGCTACCCCTGCTGATTATGAACTCATGGAGTCGGAGGGTGTTGTGGTCGAGCAGATAATACGTCCCACGGGGCTGTTGGACCCTGAAATTGAGGTCCGGCCGAGTGAGAACCAGATAGACGACCTGTTGGATGAAATCCTTACGCGCACCAATCGTCATGAGCGTGTACTCATCACTACCCTTACCAAGCGTATGGCAGAAGAACTTACCGAATATCTTCTGAATCATGATGTGCGTGCCAACTACATTCATAGCGACGTAGCTACTCTCGATCGTGTGCAGATCATGAACGACTTGCGTGCCGGTGTCTATGACGTGCTTGTTGGCGTCAATCTGCTGCGTGAAGGTCTGGATTTGCCAGAAGTCTCACTTGTTGCCATACTTGATGCCGACAAGGAGGGATTTCTGCGTAGCCACCGCTCCCTTACCCAGACGGCAGGGCGTGCCGCTCGTAATGTCAATGGCAAAGTGATAATGTATGCTGACCATATCACCGAGAGTATGCAGCGCACGATAGATGAAACTTCAAGACGGCGCTCTATACAGATGAAATATAATGAGGACCATAATATTAAACCACAACAGATAAAGAAAGAAATCAAGCAGACATTGTCCAAGGAAAAGGCTCAGACAACGCGGCCGACAATCACCTACAAACCATACGTGGAATCGGAAGAGCCAGCATTTGCGGCGGACCCAATTATCATAAAGATGACCAAGGAGCAGTTGGAAAAATGTATAGAACGCACAACTTCACTCATGAAAGAGGCTGCAGAACAGCTTGATTTCATTCAAGCCGCCCAGTATCGTGACGAGGTCATCCGCTTGCAGAAGGAATTGGAAGAAAAATGAAATAGCAGTAGGTATAGAACTGTCAAAAAGCGTCATGTGGGCTTTTACTGTCGATGTTCCCCATACTGTCCTTTTTATGTTGAAGATGTAAAAAATATAGTTAAATACATACATTTGTTTCACGGAAACATATCTTTTTTGTACTTTTGTCTTACAAAAATATGTAAATCTTAAGATTATGAAGAAAATACTGATTGCGATTATCGCTCTTTTCCCCTTGCTGTGCCCTGCGCAGAATGTTAAGCCCTTGACGCCTGAACAGCAGTTGGAGCAGGCTCAAAAGCAACTTGAAGAAGCTCAAAAGGCAGTAGAGGCAGCTAAAGCCAATGCTCAAAAAGCCAAGCAGGCAGCTGAGCAAGCCAAGGCCAAGGCTGATGCAGAAAAGGCCAAGGCCGATGCAGAGAAAAAACGCAAAGAAAAGGAGATAGCTGAGAAGCAAGCAGCGATTCAAGCTCAGATAAAAAAGGCTCAGGAAGAGGCGGCTCGGCTCAATGAAGAGGCTGAGAAACTGAATGCCGAAGCCAAGAAGATGAATGCAGAGTCTTCTTCTTCAGCTCCACAGCAGAAAGTGGTGGTAACATCTGACCAGACTAAAACTGTAAAGAAGGAAAGTGTGACTCCCGCACCCAAGCAGGAAAAGCCTGCTCAGTATGGCAGTGTCAATGGATGGTCGGCGATCTCTGCTCCTACTCCAACGGTTCGTCAGGAAGTCAAGCCCGAAGTCGATGTAAATACTGAGGTGAAATATCTTGCGGGCGCGGTGCCATTGGTGGATGGCAAGGTCGTTTTTGAATTAAACCTCGATGTACCTGGTCAGACCGCAAGTGAAATCTATGATAAGGCTTTCGAATATGTCAACAATCTTACCGTAGACGAGAATCAGAAAGATGATTCCCAGTTGCGCAGCAAGATTGCTATTGTCAATACAAACACTCACTCCATTGCCGCAAAGATGTATGAGTGGCTGGTGTTTGCCAATACCATATTGATGAGTGACAAGGCGGAGTTTTCTTATACATTGATTGTGAATTGTGCCGACGCCCATCTTAATGTGAGATTGGAGCGAATCTCTTACACCTATGAGCCCAACCGCTCGACAGGATTTACCGAATCGGCCCATAACATCATAGCCGATAAATACGCACTTAACAAGAAGCAGACAAAGGTCGTGCGTCCTTATGGCAAATTCAGAATCAAAACGATTGATCGCAAGGATGAAATCTTCAACGGATTTGTCAACCTGTTTAATTAATCCGATACATTTATGATCATTAATGATAATATCGATCACAATAACCATTTGAAGACTAAACGCCAGTTGCGACTTTTCAAGATACGTAACGTGCTGAATATCCTTTTTATGGTTATTGCGATTGTTGGTGTAGCAATCTACTTTTTGTCAAGTCACAATGTCGGCATTTATGTAATACTGGCAGCTTGTGTATTTAAGTTCGTTGAATGTAGTCTCAGACTTATTCGCTAAGAGATGAAGAAAAAGCTCGTTTTAGCTCTTTTTTGCGCAGTCAGCATATCACTGTCTGCGCAAATAGATAATAATCAATTTGATCAGATTAATCGTGATGTAATGTTGGATAATTCCAACCCGCGTAAGGTCAATCCCGATAGCCTTGGCTCTGATAAGGAAATTCCTAAGGGTATAAAAGTATGGACGGTTGACAAGCGTTTTGGTGATATTGTCCATACTACGCCCGATACGCTGTCTCATATGTTTATGAACAGTATTTTTACTACAGGATTGAGAGGCGAGTTCAATACTACCGGCAATCTTGGAGCACCGCGTATCAACCGCATATTCATTGACCGCAGTCTGGATGGTAACTTCATCTTTACCAATCCATACGATTTCTTCGTCACGGATGTGAGCAATTTTCATTTCACCAATACCTTATCGCCGTTTACCAACCTGACCTTCAATACCTGTGGTGACCGACTTACAGGCGAGGACCATTTTACGGCTAAGTTTGGTGTCAATGCTGGTAAGCGCCTTGGTTTCGGCTTCAATTTTGATTATATTTATGGCCGTGGTTATTATTCCAGCCAAAGTACGTCACATTTCAACTATACGATGTATGGTTCTTATCTTGGCGACCAATATCAGGCGCATCTTCTGATGTCGACCAATCACCAGAAAGTGACCGAAAATGGTGGTATCACCAATGACGACTACATCGTTCACCCTGAGTTGTTCCCCGAGAGCTTCGCCACACCAGATATTCCTACTGTGCTCAATCGAAATTGGAACCGTAATGACAATCAGCATCTGTTCTTTACCCATCGTTACAGCCTTGGCTTCCATCGTACCGTCAAAATGACGGAAGATGAGATTGCGGCCAAGAAGTTTGCCATGGCAGCCAAGAAAGACCAGGAGGCACGTGAAGCCCGTGAGAAGGCTGAGCGCGACGACGAAGACTTTGATGAAGAGGAGTTTGATAAAAACCGTAAGCAAGGGCAGAAGTTTGCCGGTCGTCCTGACAATGCCCGCATTGCAGGCAACGAGCCGACAGATACGCTGAAGACCCAAACCCAAGAGCGGCTTCAGATTACAAGTAAAGCTCAGGCAGACAGCCTGCTCGCAGCGCAGCAACAGTTGGCTGAAGATACTTTGTGGACCAAGAAAGAGTATGTTCCAGTGACCAGTTTCATCCATACAGTTGAGCTTAACAATTACAGCCGTATTTATCAAGCCTATGAGACCCCCGAGTCTTATTATGCCAATGATTATGAGATGGATGAAAAGTATACAGGAGATTCCATCTACGACAAGACTCGCCATCTTGCATTGCGTAATACCTTCGCCCTGTCGCTACTTGAGGGTTTCAACAAGTGGGCCAAGGCAGGCGTGAAGTTGTTTGCCGCCCACGAAATGCGCCGTTATGTCCTGCCTGAAAAAGTTGGAACCTCTTCTTGGAGTGAGAACAATATATATATAGGTGGACAGTTGAGTAAATTCCAGGGTAGGACATTGCATTATTGTGCATTGGCTGAATTTGGTATGACAGGAGAGGATGCCGGAAATCTGAAGGTGGATGCTTCGGCTGATTTGAACTTCAACCTCTTTGGAGATACTGTGACTCTTCAGGCTAATGGCTTCTTCCATCGCAACACACCTTCATTCTATTATCGCCATTACCATAGCCGTCATTATTTATGGGATAATGATGGCTTGTCCAAGGTCATCCATTCTCGCATTCAGGGTATGCTCAGTTGGGAAAAGACCAAAACCAAACTGCGTGTTGCCTTCGACGAGATTTCCAATTACACATACTTCGGATTGAGTTATCAGATAGGGGAAAATTATAACCGTTTGAACAATGATGTTCATGTGCGTCAGAGCGGTGATGCCATAAGTTTGCTTACCCTTCAGTTGTATCAGGACTTCAAGTTCGGTCCCTTCAACTGGGAGAATGTCCTTACTTATCAGAAGTCGAGTGCCGAAGATGTATTGCCCGTTCCTCAGCTTAATGTGTACTCCAATCTCTATCTTCGCTTCAAAATCGCCAAAGTCTTGAAGTGCGACTTCGGCGCTGATGTAAGATATTTTACCAAGTACTACGCCCCTGATTATGCTCCTGGTCTGGGCCAGTATGCTGTTCAGGAGGGCCCCAATCGTGTTGAGGTCGGAAATTATCCCATCCTCAATGTCTATGCCAACTTCCATCTTAAGCAGACGCGCTTCTTTGTGATGATGAGTCATGTCAATGCTGGTAGTGGCAATAAGATGTATTTTCTCGCCCCTCATTATCCTCTCAATGACAGCATCCTGAGATTTGGACTTAGTTGGAATTTCTATAATTAACCATACAAGTCCAGTAGTTAGCATAGGTATTGTCACACCAGATACGATATCAAACTTGCACCTCGATAGTGGGTTTGATATCGTATCTATCAACCAATAAACAATCTATTTTGTAACCATCATGCAGCAGTTGAACCTCGACATCATGGAATATGTAGAGAATCATATTCTCCCGCGTTATGCTGATTTCGGCAAAAGCCATGGCTTGAGCCACGTTATGCGTGTTATCAAAAACAGTATGGAACTGGCTCGGTTCACCGGTGCTGATATAGATATGGCTTATGTGGTTGCCGCTTACCATGATTTAGGCATGAATGGGCCTCGTGCCATACATCATTTAACTGGCGGTAAAATACTCGCCAGTGATGCGCGGCTCAAAAAGTGGTTCAGTCCAGAACGTATTGTTATCATGAAGGAGGCTGTGGAGGACCACCGCGCGTCAGCCAGTCGCCAGCCTCGCTCCATTTATGGTAAGATTGTTGCCGAAGCCGACCGCGACCTTGATACCGAGGTGGTCTTCAGGCGGGCAATACAGTTTGGACTTGAGAAATATCCCGATATCACCCCAGAGCAACAATGGGAGCGTTTTGTCATGCATATGACCGAAAAGTATTCCGTCAACGGATATATTAAGCTGTGGATACCCAATTCTCCCAATCGAAACAAGTTGAAGCAGATACAGACCATCATTGAAAGCAAGTCCATGCTCCGTGAGTGGTTTGACATGATTTATCAGCAGGAAGTGTCCAAAACCTAAACCGTTCTTGGGAGTAGATACGCCCGGCACAACGGACATCCACATTCTTCTACATGCTGCTACATCTACTTAAAAAGCGAATAGCGAAAGCAAAAAAACAGACAATTATTTTGTATTATCTATGGTTTACATTACCTTTGTATTAAACTAAAAATTTAAGATCGATGAAAGTGCGTTTATCTTTGATGAACTTCTTGGAGTTCGCGGTGTGGGGTTCATACCTCACCTGTATGGGAATCTACCTCGGTAATATTGGCATGGCCGGACATATTGGCGCCTTTTATGCCATGCAGGGTATTGTTTCTATTTTCATGCCCGCTTTGATGGGAATTATTGCTGACCGTTGGATTCCGGCACAACGCCTTTTGGGTATTTGTCATCTTCTGGCAGCCCTCTTTATGTTTGCTGCAGGATGGTATGGTATGGTTAATGGTAAAGGGGCAAGTTTTGCCATTCTCTTTACATTCTATTCATTGAGCGTTGGCTTCTATATGCCCACCTTGGCGCTCACCAATTCCGTTGCCTATTATTGTCTTGAACTCAAGGGCATGGACACCGTCAAGGAGTTCCCGCCTATTCGTGTCTTCGGAACCGTAGGTTTTATCGTTGCCATGTGGTTTGTCGACATCATGGGCTTCAAGAGTACATACGAACAGTTCTTCGTGTCTGGTGCTTTCAGTCTGATTCTCTTCCTTTATACCTTCAGCATGCCTACCTGTCCGCTGAGTGATGATGACAACAAGCAGAGTCTGGTAGACGCTTTCGGATTGCGTGCCTTTGCTCTTTTCAAGCAGAAGCGCATGGCTATCTTCTTTGTTTTCTCCATGCTCTTGGGCGTCAGTCTGCAGATTACCAACGGCTTTGCCACCCCATTTATCGAGAGCTTCAAGTCGCTGCCCGAATATGCCGGTACCTTTGGCGTGAAGTATCCCGTCATTCTCTACTCTTTGTCCCAGATTAGCGAGACCCTCTGCATCTTGATGATTCCATTCTTCATGAAGCGTTATGGCATCAAGAACGTTATGCTTATTGCCATGTTTGCTTGGGTAGCCCGTTTCGCCCTTCTCGGCGCCGGCAATCCAGGTGCGGGTGTCTGGATGTTCATCCTTTCGATGATTGTTTATGGTGTGGCTTTCGACTTTTTCAATATCTCTGGTTCGTTGTTTGTCAACGACAATACCGATTCAAAGATTCGTTCAAGTGCGCAGGGCGTGTTTATGCTTATGACCAATGGTATCGGTGCAACCCTCGGCTCTTTCGCTGCCCAGGCTGTAGTCACTGCCTATACAGACGCCAATGGCGCAACCCAGTGGGCCACCTGCTGGTACATCTTTGCAGCTTACGCTCTGGTAGTTGGTGTGGCATTCGCCTTTATGTTCAGACCACGTAAAACAGGAGTTAAGGCATAATGGACAAAACCCGCCTATACATAAAGGGAGTGACGCAGTTGAGACAATTCGGCAATATAGGGTTGATTGTCCTCACCGACGCCGACCAGACAAAGCATCTTAGCATGCCTTGCAATATGGATAGACTTTATGATTTGGAGGGTTTCTTCAAGAAGCGACATACGTCTGTAGATGCGTTGATATCCGTCTTATGGACCATTATCAGAGACCACACCGGCACGCCTTACGAGGTACATGTTACCGATGTGAGCCGTGGCAAATACAGAATGGAATTACAAGATGTCGATAAATCAATTGCATACAAGTTGGAACCTACGGCTGCCATCACATTGGCAGCCGTAGCCGATTTGCCTATATACATAAGCCCGCAGCTGTTTGACATACAGGGCGTGGATTACAATCCCGACAACGAGAAGATGTCTTTGCCACTCAATGTGCTTAGTTACGAGTTGTTGGAGAATGCACTTCGCCGGGCAGTCAAGGACGAAGATTACAGGATGGCGATGGCCATCAAACAAGAGATGGATAACAGAAAAAATAAGAAATTATGAAGGAAGCACGGTATTTTTATGTACCCCAGGCGTCTGTTCAGAACGAACTGCCTGCCGATGAGGCAGTACATGCCTTGCGTGTGTTAAGATTGGCTTCAGGTGACGAGATGTTTCTCATGGATGGCGATGGTGGCATTTACAGAGCCAAGGTCACTATGACTTCGTCCAAGCATTGTTTTTATGAGATTGTCGAGACGCTGCATCCCGGCAAGGCTTGGCTTGGAAACATTCATTTGGCCATTGCCCCAACCAAGATGATGGAACGTATCGAGTGGATGGCCGAGAAGGCCACCGAGATTGGTTTTGACGAACTTTCCCTACTCAAGTGCGCTTTTTCCGAACGCAAAGTTGTCAACACCGCGCGTTTGGACAAGATAGTTGTTTCGGCCATGAAGCAGAGCCGAAAGCTATTCAAGCCAGTTGTACACGAAATGGTTGACTTCAACACCTTTATCCAGCAACCACGAACCGGCCGCAAGTTTATAGCGCATTGCTATAATGAGGTGCCACGACTCGATTTGTTTACCCTGCTTACAGCCGATGAGGCGGCTGAAGACTGTACGGTTCTTGTTGGCCCTGAAGGCGATTTCTCCATCGATGAGGTTCGCGCCGCCGTCGCCAACGGTTATCAGTCTATATCTCTTGGCGACTTCCGCTTGCGCACCGAAACGGCTGGTCTCATGGCCGTAACCATGGCTCAGTTGTCTCTTAGGAAATAGACACCTTATTAATATATAACAATGAAGAAGCTCGCATTTTTATTCATTTTGCTGAGCACGTTGATTGTTTCGTGTTCAGACAGCGATGATTATATGGATGCTGTTCCCAAGAAAAGTCCCTTGGTGGTATCCGTTGATTTGATGAAATACAAGGGTATGGATAGCAATGTCTTTATGCGTTCTCTTTTCCATATCCACAATATGACAACCCGCGGCATAGACCTTGCCCAAAAGGTTTATGCCTTTGAGTCTCCCGAAGGTTTTTATGGCCTTTGTTGCTGTGTGTCCGATGAGGACAACCTCAAGGAGCTTATGGGCAAAAACGGTTTCAAACTCACCGATTTCCGCGAATGTACATTCTCCGTTTTGGGCAATTCCTGGGTAGTGGGTTTCAATGCCAAGTCTCTGCTTGTGATGGGTCCCGTCACTGCGGGCGAGCAGCGCAATCTTATGGTTAAAATGGCCAGTTATCTCAAGCAGGATGCTGACAAAGGTTTGCGTGCCTCCGACTTGGTTCATCAGCTTGACTCTATTCAGGAGCCTATGGCTATGGTTGCTGCCATGACTTCCCTTCCCGAACTGATGCGCTCGTCACTCATGCTTTGTGCGCCCAAGGATATGGATGCCAACCAACTGTATTATCGTGCAGGCATTTCTGTCAGCAGCGATTATGTTCAGGTCGATGGAGCCATATTTGCAAAGAACCACAAGGATGATGAGACAATCAGAGATTACCAGCTCCGCCAGATGGATATTCTTCGTGGCAAATATGCGTCATATATAGACGAACATAACTTTGTGTCAATCCTCTTGAACAGCAAGACAACGATGACCGAGCTTACCCAGGGGAAAAACGATTTTGACAAACTCTTCTCCGCCTTGAACGTTGGTTCTGATATCAATTACAGGAAGATATTTGATACCTCTTCGGGAGAGATGCTGGTCAGTGTTCCTACTCATTCCAGCCAACTTCATCTGCTTGTTTCACGGCTGACAGCCGACTGGCATCAGTTTGTACCTGCCAATATGAGCGATAAGCCTATCGACGTAGCCGAAGATGGAACCTTCTTCATGGGCATTCCATATAAGGAAGTTGTGCAACACGGGAAATGGGATGCAGTGCTTAAGGGAAAAAGGGCAGCTATGCTCGTGAACCTTGCTGAATTGCAGCGCGTAGCACCGCTGCCATTGCTTCAGAGTGTCCACACGGCATTGGGCAACAGACAGTTGATGGTCTTAACAGTAAAATGATGAAACAGATTCGGTTAAAAAGCGTCGTTCCTCATGTCTTTTCCAGTTGCGCTGACCTGAAATCCGATGTGTGGAACCAGGATGTGACCTTGGAAAAGGGCAAGACTTATTTGGTGGAAGCCCATAGTGGCAGAGGCAAGAGCACCTTCTGCAGTTATCTTATCGGTTATCGCCAGGATTATACCGGCGAATTGCTGTTCGACGATACACCCACGACCACCTTCAGTATACAGCAGTGGGTTGATGTGCGCCGTTCCGGCATCAGCCATTTGTTTCAGGAACTCCGGTTGTTCCCCGAATTGTCTGCCCGTGACAATGTGATGATTAAAAACTCTCTTACCCATCATGTTACGGCCTCTCAGGTAAACCAGTGGTTCGAGATGTTAGGCATATCAGACAAGTTGGATACCCCTATCGCCAATATGTCCTTTGGGCAACAGCAGCGTGTGGCTCTTATGCGAGCCTTGGCCCAACCGTTTGATTTCCTTGTCGCCGACGAACCCATCAGCCATCTTGACGACGAAAATGCTGCGGTTATGGCATCGCTCATGATGGAGGAAGCACGCCGCCAGGGGGCTGGCGTCATCGTTACCAGTATTGGCAAGCACATGGATTTGGATTATGACAAGGTGTTCTGTTTGTAGATTTCTAAAGATTGCTGAAAATGAATTTGATTTGGAAGTTACTGAGCAAACATATAAGTAAAAGCCAACTGTTGGGATTCTTCTTTGCCAATCTCGTTGGCTTGATCATCATTCTTTTGGGATTCCAGTTCTATATTGATGTGCTTCCCTGTTTCACAGGTGAAGACAGTTTCATGAACGATGACCAGGTGGTATTGACCAAGACCGTCCGCTCGTCAAGTGTCGTTTCTGGCCAGACCAATCTTTTTTCTCCAGATGACGTCGAAGACCTGCGAAGCCAGCCGTTTGTAGAATCTTTGGGCGTGTTTTCATCCAACGAGTATCATGCCAATGCGACCATGTCAATTGAAGGCAACACAATTTTCAATTCCGAAGTATATTTCGAAAGCGTACCCGACGAATTTGTTGATATCGACAAGAGTCAGTGGAATTATGCTGAGGGCGATAGGGTAGTGCCCGTACTTCTGCCGAGGTCATATATAACAATGTATAATTTCGGCTTTGCCAAGTCCCATTCGCTGCCTACGCTCTCCGATGGCGTTCTTGGTATGGTCGACATCTCTCTCTTTGTTCAGGGAGATGGCAAGAAAGAGGTGTTCACGGGCAAACTGATTGGTTTCTCTAATAAGATCAGTTCCATACTTGTGCCTCAGTCGTTTATGGATTGGACTAACCGCAACTTCAGTTCTCAATCCCACTCCCAGCCATCACGTATTCTTGTCCATTTTGACAATCCTGCCAGCAAGGAGGTTACCTCATATCTCGAAGACCACGGCTATGAGGTCGACAGCGACCAGATGAACAATGAGAAGACTGCATATTTTCTCAAGTTGGTTGTAGCTCTCGTTATGGTTGTCGGCGCTCTCATCTCTGCATTGAGCTTCTACATCCTCTTGTTGAGCATCTTCTTGCTCGTCCAGAAGAATGAGGACAAGCTGGAGAACCTGCTGTTGATAGGATATACCACGCGCTCCGTGGCATGGCCCTATCAGATGCTTACCCTGGTGCTCAATGTCGGCATACTTCTCGTTTCCATCTGTGCAGTGTTCATATTGAGGGGGTATTATTATGATTATTTGTTGGCATTGTCACCCTCGTTGGACAAGTCGTCACCGATGCTCATGATTGCATTAGGTGTAGGTGTCGTTTTGCTGCTTTCAATGCTCAATTTTATCGTCATTCATAACCGTATCCAACAGATCTGGTATAGTAAAAGGCGAAATAACGGCGTTGTATCATAATTTTAACGCGCTCTTTATGATTAATAAAAAAAAAATACCTATATTTGCACCAAATATTAACAATAGTTACTACGCTGAGTAGTATTTTAACTTAACTTTTATAATATGTTGAGACGTTTAACCATTATTGCTTTAATGATGTTGGCCTTTACAACATCGATTATGGCACAAATTACGACTTCAGGTATTAATGGTAAGGTTACCTCTCAGGGTGATGAGGTTATCGGTGCTTCAGTTACCGCAACCCACCAGCCATCTGGTACCGTGTATCGTGCCGTTACTAATGTTCACGGAAGATTTAACATTCCAGGTATGCGTCCTGGCGGACCCTATAAGGTAGAGATATCTTATATTGGCCATCAGACCAAGACTTTCAACAAGGTTAGCTTGTTGTTGGGTGAATCACAGAACCTTTCTTGTTCGTTGGAAGAAGATGCCAAGATGCTCGACGAGGTTGTCGTTGCTGGCAAGGCAGGTCTTAATGCCACCAAGACAGGTGCGGCACAGAGCATCAATGCTACACAGATAGCCAATATGCCTACCATTACCCACAGCATCGCCGACATTGCGCGCCTTAATCCTCAAATCAATTCAAATGAGCAGGTGGGTTCTATGTCTTTTGCCGGTACAAATACCCGTTACAACGCTTTCCAGATTGACGGTGTAATGAATAATGACGCTTTCGGTCTTACCTACAATGGTAGTAACGGCGGCCAGGCTAATACACAGCCTGTTTCGATGGAAAGCATTGAGCAGATTCAGATCAACATCGCTCCCTTTGACGTTCGTCAGAGCGGTTTCACCGGTGGTGCCATCAATGCCATTACCAAGAGTGGTACCAATACCTTCCATGGTAGTGCTTATATCTATGGCAACAACGAAAAACTCGTAGGTCGTCACTTCCTGAACCATGATGGAACTTACGCTGCACCTTATTCTAAAGAGAGCGAGTCTTTGTTCGGTTTCACTTTGGGCGGTCCCATCATCAAGGACAAGCTGTTCTTCTTCGCCAACTTCGAGAGCTCAGACAAGTCATATCCTAATGACTATGGACTGGGTACCGGTGGCTCTAAGGTAGATGCCGACCTGGCTGTGAAGATTCTTGACGCTGTCAAGGATATGGCACAACGACAGGGTTATGACTACAATGGTGTCTATGCCAACCCCGATATGCGCACTTGGAGCAACAAGGCAAGTGTGAAGCTCGACTGGAACATCAACGACTTCAATAAGTTGTCTGTTCGCTGGAGCTATGTCAACGCCCGTTCTATGAAGGGTGGCGGCGGTATCGCTACTCTGAACACTGGCGACCACATCTATGAGTACAAGTCCAATACCAATACCATCATGGCCGAGCTCCAGTCTCGTCTCAGCCCTGTGTTGAGCAATGAGCTTCGTGCTTCTTATGTAATGGTTCGTGATGCCCGTACTTCTGGTACTCCATTCCCAGCCATCCAGATTTCAAAGGTAGGTAATAACAATGGTTCTGTAAACATCGGTAATGAGTACAACTCTATGGCCAATGGTCTTGATCAGGACGTATTTACCTTCGAGGACAACTTGACATGGTATAAGGGCAACCATACCATCACTATGGGTACACACAACGAGGCGTATAGCTTCTCAAACCTCTTTATCCCCAATCTCTTTGGTTCATATTATTTCCAGAACCCCGATGATTTCTTCAGCTATTATGAAGGTTTCAAGGCTGGTACTCCTGGTATCGGCAAATATATCAACCAGTATTACTTCCAGCAGGCCAATGTAGACGTTACAGGCAATGCCCGTTGGAGAGCCAAGTTCGGTTCTGCCCAGTTAGGTTTCTACATCCAGGACAAGTGGGATATCTCTAACTCTCTGCAGCTCACCTATGGTCTGCGTATGGACCTCCCCTTGTTCTTCGATACTCCTTCTGAGAATGCTCCATTCAACGCGTGGGCTGCCCAGAACGGCTATGGATACAGAACCAATAACAAGCTCAACTCTACACCTATGTGGAGCCCCCGCGTAGGCTTCCGTTGGGATAAGGACAACAAGCACAAGCTCATCGTACGTGGTGGTGTGGGTATCTTCACCGGTCGTGTACCTTTCGTATGGCTGAGCAACAGCTTCTCCAATACCGGTATCCAGATGTCTTCTTACAATGTAAAGCGCAACGATAAGATTACGTTGATTCTGGACCCCAACAAGCAGGCAGAGAACGGTCACCTGCTCAACGCCAGCAGCGGTAACCAGACCATCAACGTCTTTGATAAGGACTTCAAGTTTGCCCAGAACCTTCGTGCCAACCTCGGTGTAGATTTCAAGGCTCTTGGCATCGACTGGACTGCGGAGGCAATCTACAGCAAGACACTGAACGATGTATATTATCAGAACATTGCTTATGCTGAGACCGGCAAGACATTTGGCGACGTGACAGGTATGTATTGGGACAATCGTCCTATGTACGAGCGCGTGACCAAGGGTCTTCCTTTCTCTAACATCTATGCTCTTAAGAACAGCAACAAGGGTTATTCTTACAGCCTCTCACTGAAGGCAGAGAAGAGTTTCGACTTCGGTCTTGACCTTGCTGCTTCTTACACCTTCACACAGTCTAAGAGCCTTTGTCCTGCCACTTCTTCTCAGGCTGCCAGCAACTGGAACAACACCTCTACATATCGTTTCTCCAATGCTCCTGAGTTGGGTTACAGTGCCTACAATCTGCCCCACATGATCAAGGCATCTGCTTTCTACCGTTTCCACATTGCCAACAATAAGAACTTCACCACTACTATCGGTGTTATCTACCAGGGCAGAAGCGGTTCACCTTATTCTATGTTGTATAGCGGAGACCTCAATGGCGACAACGGTCGTGGCAATGACCTGATGTTCATTCCTACTGACGAGCAGATCGACCTGATGCCCTTCAAGGCTCAGGGCAACTATACCGAGGAACTGCAGCGTCAGAACCTGAAGGCATGGTTGGCCAAGACTCCTTATCTCAAGGATCATCGTGGCGAATACTTCAAGCGCAACGCAGACAACCTGCCTTTCGAGAACCACTTCGACTTCCACGTAGCTGAGAAGATGAGCGTGAAGGTGGGCAAGCAGGTACACTCTCTCGAGTTGTCTCTTGACATCCTCAATGTGGGCAACCTCCTCAACAAGGATTGGGGCCGTACCTACGGAACAACTTATTCTAACGAGTTGATTTCTCCTCTGACCTACGATGGTGGCAAGTTCCAGTTCCTCAGCACTCCAGACTATGTCATCAAGTATCCTCAGTCTTACTACAGCCGCTGGCGTGGTCAGCTTGGTCTGAAGTACACATTCTAACGCATAAGACTAACATCATTATAAATAAGCCTTTCGGGAGCCAATTCCTGAAAGGCTTATTTTTATTCTTCTATTGTCGAATAAGCGTCGCGCTTTGCCCCTATCTTCTTTGCTTCTCGTGACAATAATGCCTCGATGGCAATAATCTTGTTTTCAGGGTTTGAAATTGTTGTTGCCAATCGCGCAACATGTGATGCTAACCTTGATTTCCTGATTTCATGCTTTGCGTTTACTTTATAACTGCCCACACCATACTTTGATGCCATTACAGTCATTGGCTTGCAGGCTTGCATGGTGTCGGCTATAGCCATATCCAGTCCGGTGGCAGGGGAAAAGCAAGCGAAGTCGGTCTTGCGCCGTCCACTATTTAGCATTTTAGTTGATACGTTTGAATATTAATTAGTTTTTTGTTTTGTTGTTATCTTCAAATATAGTAATTTTGCATGAAGAATTAATATATATCTTTATGTATAGAACAAAAACATGTGGCGAACTTCGTCTTGCCGATAATGGCGTCGAAGTTACCTTGGCTGGTTGGGTGCAGAAAGTACGCAAGATGGGTGGTATGACCTTTGTCGATTTGCGTGACCGTTATGGTATAACCCAGCTTGTCTTCAACGAATCTGTTAATGCTGCTTTGTGTGAGCAGGCCAATCGCTTGGGTCGTGAATACTGCATCCAGGCTAAGGGTGTTGTCGGTGAACGACAGAGCAAAAATGATAAGATTGCTACGGGTGATATCGAAATCCTCGTGTCCGAGCTTACTGTGCTTAGCCCCAGTGCTGTGCCTCCCTTCACCATCGAGGACAATACCGACGGTGGCGATGACCTGCGTATGAAGTACCGCTATCTCGACCTTCGACGCAATGTGGTGCGTAGCAATCTGGAGCTGCGTCACCGTATGACGATACTTATCCGCAACTTCCTCGATGCACAGCAGTTCATAGAGGTTGAAACTCCAATACTTATCGGTTCTACTCCTGAAGGCGCCCGCGACTTCGTGGTTCCCTCTCGTATGAATCCCGGTCAGTTCTATGCTCTCCCTCAGAGCCCTCAGACCCTGAAGCAGCTCCTTATGGTAGCAGGCTTCGACCGCTATTTCCAGATAGCCAAGTGCTTCCGCGACGAGGACCTGCGTGCCGACCGTCAGCCCGAGTTTACTCAGGTCGATTGTGAGATGAGTTTCGTGGACCAGGAAGATGTTATCTCTCTGTTCGAGGATATGTGCCGCATGCTGTTCAAGGAGGTTAGAGGTGTAGACCTTCCCGCCAAGTTGCAGCAGATGACATGGCATGAGGCCATGCGCCGCTTCGGTTCCGACAAGCCCGACCTGCGTTTCGGCATGGAATTTGTCGAGCTCAAGGATGTATTTGATGGCAAGGCAGACTTTGCCGTGTTCAACGAGGCTGCCTATATCGGTGCGATTTGTGTGCCCGGTTGTGCCAACTACACCCGCAAGCAGCTTGACGAACTCACCAACTTCGTAAAGCGTCCTCAGGTGGGTGCAAAGGGTCTTGTGTACATCAAGTACAACGAAGATGGCTCGGTAAAGAGCTCTGTAGACAAGTTCTATGGCGCAGAAGTGTTGGCAGAAGTCAAGGAAAAGACCGGTGCCAAGGATGGCGATTTGGTTTTGATACTGAGCGGCAGTCCTGCCAACAAGGTGCGCACACAGCTCTGCGCACTCCGTCTTGAGATGGGTGAGCGTCTTGGCTTGCGCGACAAGAATAAGTTTGAGTGTCTGTGGATAGTAGACTTCCCACTCTTTGAGTGGTCAGAAGAGGAGCAGCGTCTCATGGCAACCCACCATCCCTTCACGATGCCCAACCCTGATGATATTCCTCTCTTGGATGAACATCCCGAGCGCGTGCGTGCCAAGGCTTATGACTTCATCTGCAATGGTATCGAAGTCGGTGGCGGTTCGCTCCGTATCCATGACTCCAACCTTCAGGAGAAGATGTTCAAGATATTGGGCTTTACCAAGGAGAGTGCAGAGGCTCAGTTCGGCTTCCTGATGAACGCCTTCAAGTATGGTGCACCTCCCCACGCTGGTCTCGCTTTCGGTCTCGACCGCTTCGTCTCTATCATGGCTGGTCTCGATTCTATCCGCGATTGTATCGCCTTCCCCAAGAACAATTCTGGACGTGACGTGATGCTCGATGCGCCTTCCCAGCTAGCTTCCAAACAGTTGGAAGAACTTAAAATCTCCGTTGATTTGAGTCAAGATTGATAAAATAAAATTACAAAAGTTCTCGATTTTGTCATATTTTCGTACATATATTTGCTGGCAAGTCGATAAATTGTTATCTTTGCATTACAAAAAGTTACAAGATAGAAAGATTGAATGACGTAAGGTTAAATATTTACTAAATTATGACAGAAAAGAAAACAACGAAAGCTGTTGCAACCAAGAAGACTGCAACGACAAAAAAATCAACAGTTAAGAAGGTTGCTTCGAAGAGTGTAGTTGTACTGACAGCAGAGAACGTAGGTTTCAAGGCTGGTGATGTATATCAGGCTCTTGCAACAGCAGAGAAGGCGCTGACAATAGCAGAGATTGCCAAGTTGGCCAACATTACAGAGGATGAAGTCCTCGTAGGAATGGGATGGCTTTTCAAGGAAGGCAAAATCAAAGACGAGGACAACAAGGTTGCTCTTGCATAAATTTAAGTATATGAAGAAAGGGTCACACTTACTTTCAGTTAAGTGTGACCTTTTTTAATGATTTCACATGAATTACGAGAAAGTAATCATAGACCTTTTGTTTGCAGCCGGAGAGGATGGGCTTGCTGTCAAGGACATCTCACGCTATGTCTTCAATGCAAACAATTCCTTTTTTCAGCCTCTCGATTATAATCTCGTCCACAAACAGGTTTCCTCTTATCTCATACGCAACTCCAAAAAGACCGATTCTGTCATCAGAAAAGGTACGCAAAGAGGAACGTATTGTCTGAATCTCAATTCTGAAGTGTTCCGACAGTTGCAATTGCAGTTTGACGAACTCCAGCAAGAAGAAACCTCACCTGCATCCGAAGAAGACACGTCGCTGTCTCTATTTTAGAAAATATTCACCCTTTTCTTTTTCCATTTGAAATTATTTTCATACATTTGTAAAGTTATACTAAATATGAAAATAATGAGTAAGAGTAGCAATCACCTTGTGATTATGGCTGGTGGCGTGGGTAGCAGATTCTGGCCAATGAGTACATCCGAGAGACCTAAACAGTTTATCGACGTGTTAGGTGTTGGCAAATCATTGCTTCAACTCACTTACGAGCGTTTCAGTGGTTTCTCCCCAGAGAACATTTGGGTGGTTACCAATCAGAAATATGTAGAGCTGGTGCATCAGCAGCTTCCTGAAATCCCCTATGGGAATATCCTGCAAGAGCCATGTAGGCGAAATACAGCTCCGTGTATAGCCTATGTGAGCTGGCGCATCAAGTCAAAGGACCCCAAGGCCAATGTGGTGGTTACTCCCAGTGACCATATAGTGACCGATGTCGAAGAGTTCCGCCGCATCATCAAGCTCTGCATGGACTTCACCCAGGATTCTGATGCCATCGTAACCTTGGGCATGAAGCCCAACCGTCCGGAGACGGGTTATGGCTATATCAAGGCCGACCTGAGTGTCAGTTCTTTGCGTCAGAAGAAAATTTTCCGTGTGGACAAGTTCAAGGAGAAACCCAATCTTGAAACCGCTCAGGAATATATCAAAGAGAGCGACTACTTCTGGAATGCCGGTATCTTTATCTGGAGTGTCAGCACTATCGTCAACGCATTCAGAGTGTATCAGCCCGCAATAGCCAAGATATTTGAGAACCTGATGCCGGTCTATGGAACGGCAGATGAGCAGCAGATGATTAATGCAGTCTATCCAGAGTGCGAGAATATCTCTGTAGACTACGCAATCATGGAGCGTGTTGAGGAAATCTTCGTCTGCCCGGCCGACTTCGGTTGGAGTGACTTGGGCACGTGGGGAAGTCTGCAGATGCAGACCAAGCACGACCTCTATGGAAATACGCTCATCGGCGAGAAGATTGAGATGTATGAAAGTCACAACTGTGTGGTGCATACCTTGCAGCAGAAGCAAGTGGTTATCCAGGGGTTGGACAACTATATCGTAGCTGAGAAAGATGGTGTGCTGTTGATTTGCAAATTGTCAGAAGAACAGCGCATCCGCCAGTTTAGCGGCGAAGGATAATCAGGGCCGATACAGTGGCTTGATAAAATAGAAAAAGCATCAATCCAAGCGGGATTGATGCTTTTTCTATGGTTGATAATGCTTATTTTCTTTTCTTAAGAAGCCATTTGGCTACGAAGTATACGATGGCAATGCCCACAAGGGCGATGATGCCCAACTTGATATACTCTCCATATTCCATAATCTTGTCGTTGAGTTCCTGCTCGGGAACCACTGAGTGCAGATACCATCCCAGCAGTGCCAGGATGCAGTTCCACAGACCGGCGCCGATGGTGGTGTAAAGGATGAACTTCCAGAATTTCATCTTGGAAAGACCGGCGGGGATAGAGATAAGATGTCGTATGCCAGGGAGCAGTCTGCCGGTAAGTGTGGCGATGACTCCGTGGTCGTAGAAGAACTTCTCGCTCTTCTCTACCTTTTGCTGATTGAGCAGGCACATGCGTCCCCACTTGCTGTTGGCAAAGCGATAGATGATTGGACGGCCTAAGTAATAACCTGCAAAGTAATTGATAGTAGCACCGCAGTCGGCACCTATCGTTGCAAACAGTATGACAAGAAAAACATTGAGGTTTCCTCCGGCTGCATGATAAGCTGCGGGCGATACGACCAGCTCTGACGGTACGGGGATAACGGTGCTCTCCAGCAACATCAGGAAGAATATCGTTCCGTAATTCAGGTTGCCTAATAGTGATGATAACCAGTTCATTTTATAAATTTGTTTTTGATGAATTCGTATAAATCAGTAAATGGTATATTGGGGTGCAGTATGTTGGAAAATACTATAGAGACTTCAGCAGGATTGGCCTCGCATCCCTTGCGGAGGGCGTAGAGGAATTCATCCGCGCGTCCCATCTTGGCACAGCAGGCTGCGTAGTAAGCCCAGCCGTCGATGGGGTTGTCATCCTGGTTTTCTATCGTGATGCGCCTGAGGGCATCGTAGGCCAGGTCATACTCCCCATTGTCATAGCAGGCTGTACCTATCTGATAGATGATGAATGGGTCATTGTCGGACAGGGTAATGGCGGTCTCAAATTGCCGTAATCCTTCATCGGTTTCTCCAGCGTCCATATAGATATACCCCTTGATGACATGGAGGTCGGCGATATTGTTTTTGGCAGTGTTGATGCAGTCCTCAATGACCAAGAGAGCCTTGTCTCTTTGCCCCATAGAAGACAGGAGAAGTGCTTTCTGCTTGGAAATATCTATAAACAGCGAACGGTCGCTGTTTGCGAGAAGGATAGCCTTGTTGTAATGAGTCAAAGCCTCTTCGAGATTGTTCATCTTGACGTAAGTTGAACCGATAAGTGACTCTACATATCCGTCATTGGGACGCAAAGCGCTGTAGCGATGATAGAAATCAAGCGCATCAGCAAGTTGGCCTAACGTGAATTGGCAGTTGGCCTTTGCCAACAAGGCATCTTCGCACTGGGAGTCAATCGCAAGGGCGAATTCGCTGCTTTGCAGGGCTTCAGAGATTTTTCCATTAAGATACTGGGAAGCCGTAAGCTGCGTCCAGTAATAAGTGGAGTAGGGGTCTTGGTCCACCAGCTGCATGTATAGCTCCTCTGCTTGGCTGTACTCTTGGTTGAGTAGGTAGCAACGCGCCGATGTCTCGCGATAGTCTTTACCTGATTTGTCGTCGATAAGCTCTATCCATTTCCGGGCACAGTCAAGAGCGTCGTAGTCCAAGAACAAATTGACCACGTCATAAACATAATCGGCTCTTTCGCGAGGAGATAAGTCGTCAACGCCCATGCGGAGATACTCGTCAGCCTCTTCGGGTTTGCCTTCATGGATAAGGATTTCGGCATGTAGATATTTGTAATCATAGTCAGACGTGTCTATGATTTGTTGGGCGTAATACTTAGCCTTTTCTACGTCGTTTTCTCTCAGAAGAGCGTATCGGGAACGGAAAAGGAGCGGCTCTACAGCGCTGGGGAAAGTGTAGATTGCCCTGTCAATGGTGCTGAGCGCCTTCTCGTCACATTCGTGGTACTGGTAGTACTCGGCAATGTCCGTCAGGTCTTCTGGGTCAAGATAGAAAGGTTCTCCCTGACTCGTAGATTTCTCATAACGGTCAAGGAGAACCTTGAATTTGTCGGTTTTAAAATAAAGCTCTTTATTAAAATCGATCATTTACTTCTTGTTCTGTTTTGCCCAAGCATCCTTCAAGCCCACGGTCTTGTTGAATACAGGATGCTCTGCTGTCGTGTCGGCATCGGCCATGAAATAACCTATGCGCTGGAATTGCAGATACTCTCCCGGCTGCTTGTTGGCTGCATATTCCTCTACGTAGCAATTGGTGCGTACGCGCAGAGAGTCTGGGTTGAGCAGCTCGTGGAAGTCGCGCTCGTCGGCAGAGGGGTTCTCTACAAAGAAGAGGCGGTCGTACTCTCTTACCTCTGCCTGGATGCAGTGATCGGCGCTAACCCAGTGGAGTGTACCCTTAACCTTGCGGTTGGCACCTTCCAATCCGCTCTTGCTAAGTGGGTCGTACTCTGCAAAGATTTCAGTGATATTGCCCTCTGCGTCCTTCTCACAGCCGGTGCATTTTACGATATATGCGTTCTTGAGACGTACCTCCTTGCCAGGAGTCATTCTGAAGAACTTCTTGGGAGCATCCTCCATGAAGTCTTCACGCTCAATCCACAGGTGCTTGGAGAAAGTGATGTTGTGTGTACCTTCCTCGATGTTCTCGGGATTGTTGACTGCTTCCATCTCTTCCTGCATGTCGTCAGGATAGTTGGTAATGGTCAGCTTGACGGGATCCAATACGGCAGAGACACGAGTGGCCTTCTTGTTGAGGTCATCGCGAACAGCTGCCTCAAGCAAAGCGACGTCATTAAGGGCATCAAACTTGGTGTAACCGATTGAGTCTATGAAGTTGCGTATACTCTCAGGAGAGTAACCGCGACGGCGCATACCACAGACAGTAGGCATACGAGGGTCATCCCAACCATTTACAAGATGCTCGTCAACCAGGGTGTGCAGCTTGCGCTTGCTCATTACGGTATAGGTAAGGTTGAGACGGTTGAACTCAATCTGGCGTGGACGGTTGTCCTGCAGGTTGTCGTCGCTGCCGTCTTTCTCTTTGAGGAAGTCGATAAACTTGTCGTACAGAGGGCGATGGGGAACAAACTCAAGTGTACAGATGGAGTGGGTAACGCCCTCAAAGTAGTCGCTCTGACCATGAGCAAAGTCATACATGGGGTAGCAATACCACTTGGTGCCAGTGCGGTGGTGGGGAGTATGGATGATGCGATACATAATGGGGTCGCGGAAGTGCATATTGGGATTGGCCATGTCTAGTTTGGCACGCAATACCATGCTGCCTTCAGTGGCTTCTGGCGTATTCATGAACTCGAACAGACGGAGGTTTTCCTCTACGGGACGGTCGCGATATGGGCTGGCGATACCTGGGGTTGTAGGAGTGCCTTTCTGCTGGGCAATCTGCTCAGAGGACTGCTCGTCAACGTATGCCAAGCCTTTCTTTATCATCCAAACAGCAAATTCCCACAGCTTCTCAAAATAGTCGGAAGCGTAATAGATGTTGCCCCAATGGAAACCTAACCATTCAATGTCGTGGAGGATATTCTCAACGTATTCATTGTTCTCTTTGCTGGGGTTGGTGTCATCAAAACGGAGGTTGCAGACACCATTGTACTTCTCGGCGACACCAAAGTCCATGCAGATGGCTTTGGCGTGACCTATATGCAGATATCCGTTAGGCTCAGGGGGGAAACGAGTCTGGATACGGCCTCCGTTTTTACCTTCAGCCAAGTCCTGCTCGACGAGTTGTTCAACGAAACTTAAGCTCTTCTTCTCTTCAACTATATTTTCTTCTTTAGTTGTCATAGTGATAATTGTTTAATTTAATGCAAAGATACTGCAATTCAAGCATAATACAAAGGGTTCGACTTATTTTTTCATCCCTGCGGCTATACATATTTATATATATGTGGCTGCGAACCTTTCTTTCTGGCGTCTGATGCATCTATGGCTTGTCAGCGCAGCCTGGGCGCGTCCCTTTATGCTCATTCATGTAATATATATCCCTGTCTGAAAGGTATTCCTTATTCAGACAGGGATATGAGAGGAAACTTCTGACATGATAATGTCTGCGTTTCGATTGGATTTAGTCTGTTTTTAATAGCTTCGGGCAATCAGCACACGACACTTGCTGGGCTTGCCGGTAACCATATCCACGCCCGGAGTCTGCTCGTAATCGAAGGGCACGCAGCGTATGGTTGCCTGGGTGTCTTCCTTGATTTTGGCCTCGGTCTCGGCTGTGCCGTCCCAGTGGCAGAGGAAGAAGCCGCCATCTTTCACGCGGGTCTTGAACTCCTCATAGTCGTCACATACATATACGTGGGCGTCGCGGAATGTCTTGGCCTTGAGGAAGATGTGCTCCTGAATGTCCTCGAGCAAGTGCATCACGTGTTCTACGATGCCGTCAAAGCTGACGGTCGCCTTTTCAAGTGTGTCGCGACGCATAACCTCGATGGTATTCTCTTCGTAGTCGCGTCCACCCATAACCAGACGCACGGGCACACCCTTCAATTCGTAGTCGGCAAACTTGAAGCCAGGGCGCTTGTTGTCGGAGTCATCATACTTGACGCTGACACAGAGTTCTCTCAACTTATTGATAACGGGGCTCAGCTTATCACTGATGGCCTGCAGCTGTTCGCCGCCTTTGCTGATAGGTATGATAACCACCTGGATAGGAGCGAGCTTCGGAGGAAGTACCAATCCGTTGTCGTCGCTGTGGGTCATGATGAGCGCACCGATAAGGCGGGTAGACACACCCCAGGAGGTAGCCCATACATACTCAGGCTTGTTATCCTTGTTCAAGAAGGTAACGTCAAACGACTTGGCGAAGTTCTGACCCAGGAAGTGGCTGGTTCCGCTCTGCAAAGCCTTGCCGTCCTGCATCATTGCTTCGATGGTATAGGTGTCCAATGCGCCTGCAAAGCGCTCGGTTTCGCTCTTTACGCCCTGGAATACAGGTACGCCCATCCACTTTTCTGCGAACTCGGCATATACATGCAGCATCTTCTGAGCTTCTTCTTCGGCCTCTTGGCGAGTGGCGTGGGCTGTATGTCCTTCTTGCCACAAGAATTCCGATGTGCGCAGGAATGGACGCGTGCGCATCTCCCATCTCATCACGTTACACCATTGGTTGCACATCAATGGTAAGTCACGGTAAGAGTGAATCCAGTTCTTGTAAGTATTCCAGATGATGGTCTCAGAGGTAGGACGGATGATGAGTTCTTCCTCCAACTTGGCGTTGGGGTCCAATACTACGCTGTTTCCGTCGTCGCTTGACTTGAGTCGATAGTGAGTAACAACCGCACACTCTTTGGCGAATCCCTTTACGTGTTCAGCCTCACGAGAGAGGAATGATTTGGGGATAAGCAGAGGGAAGTAGGCATTCTGGGCACCAGTCTCTTTGAACATCTTGTCGAGCTGGGCCTGCATCTTCTCCCATATAGCATAGCCATATGGCTTGATAACCATACATCCGCGTACCGCTGATTGTTCTGCCAAATCGGCTTTTACCACTAAGTCATTGTACCACTGACTGTAATTGTCTGCTCTCTTGGTGAGCTCCTTCAGTTCTTTAGCCATTTTATATCTTTTGTTTGTTTCTTTGTGCTTGGGGTGCATCAGGTCAGACTTGTGCTGATTACCTTGATGCGCCTGATTATTGTCTCAAATGTATTTATATTCAACAATGTTGTGCAAAATTACGAAAAAAACTCCTCAAAACGCATAGAAATTTAGAAAATCATTATATCTTTGCAGTAAATAATACAAGGTAGAAGGTCGCAGTGCGACTTTTTGATACCAGAAGTGATAAACAAATGTGTGGTCCATAAGGACTGATATGCTAAGACAAGGATAATAATTAAAATTGATGACAAGATGAGACTCAAGATTACAGCACTTTTATTGTGTGTACTTACTGTGCTTGGATGTGAGACCAAGCAGGGAACCGGAACTCTCGTTGGAACAGGTGGTGGTGCCGTGTTGGGTGCCATTATCGGTAAGATAGCTGGCAATACTGCCGTTGGTGCTGCCATTGGTGGCGTTGTAGGTGCAGGAGCCGGTGCAATCATTGGCCGACATATGGACAAGGTGGCCGAGCAGGCCAAGGCCCAGGTGGAAAATGCCAAGGTTGAGCAGGTGACCGACAAGAACGGTCTTTCTGCCGTCAAGGTGACTTTTGACAGCGGCATTCTGTTTGCTACCAATAAGTCTGACCTCAACGCCACATCCAAGAACGAGTTGGCAAAGTTCTCTAACGTGCTGAAGCAGAACACCGACTGCTATGTAGATATCTATGGACACACCGACTCTACAGGTAACGACGGTATCAATATCCCTCTTTCCAATTCTCGTGCACAGAGTGTGGCCACTTATCTGAGACAGTGCGGAATCAGCGATGTCCAGATGAAGAAGGTTGAAGGCTACGGCAGTTCTCAGCCCGTTGCCGACAACTCTACAGCCAGCGGACGCCAGCTCAATCGCCGTGTAGAGATTTATCTGTATGCTTCACAGGCAATGGTAGATTCTGCCAATGCCGGTAAACTCAATTAAATCAACATTATTATTAGATAAGGGCACACCGGTTATGGGTTGTGCCCTTTATTTTACTCACCAATGAAAATTCTGTTTAAGTACATCCGATGGATTGCCGGTCTGTTCTTCGCCTCCACCATCCTTGCGGTCGTTTTCTACCGTTTCGTTCCCGTCTATCTTACACCTCTAATGATAATAAGGTGCGTAGAAACCGGAACATTGACGATACACCATCACTGGGTGCCGTTGGACGAAATGTCCCCCCATATGCCTGTGGCGGTTATGGCCAGCGAGGACGGCCATTTTCTGCTGCATCATGGCTTCGATTTCGATGCCATCGAGAAGGCTGCCGTCCATAATATGACCAACAAGCACGGTCGCAAGCACGGAGCAAGCACTATCACTCAGCAGACGGCCAAGAACGTCTTTTTATGGCCGGGAAGAAGTTGGGTGAGAAAAGGTTTCGAGGTCTATTTCACGGCTTTGATAGAATTGCTGTGGAGCAAGCAGCGCATTATGGAGGTCTACCTCAACTCCATAGAGATGGGCAGCTCCATCTATGGTCTGGATGCGTGTGCCGAGTACAACTTTGGCAAGACCGCGAGCGAGTTGACGCGCTCCGAATGTGCCCTCATCGCAGCCACATTGCCCAATCCGCGCAAGTTTAGTTCCAAATACCCGAGTGCATATATGCGTAAACGGCAATCCCGGATTAAGCATGAGATGCGGTATATACCCTCGTTTCCCAAAGAGGGCGAAGACTACAATCCGCAGACAAGTTCGGGTGGAATCTATTCTACCAAATAACTGAATTACATCATACTTATGGAGAATCTTCTTGACAGTCTCAATGACAGCCAGCGCGAAGCGGTGGTTTACAGCGATGGTCCCTCGTTGGTAATAGCTGGTGCAGGTTCGGGCAAGACACGTGTGCTCACCTACAAGATAGCGTATCTCCTGCAGCAGGGCTACGAGCCGTGGAGCATATTGGCTCTGACTTTTACCAATAAGGCTGCGCGTGAGATGAAAGAACGCATCGGCACCTTGGTGGGTGCCGATAGAGCAAGGTATCTGAATATGGGAACTTTCCACTCTGTCTTTGCCCATATTCTGCGCCGCGAGGCCGAAGCCATCGGTTTTCAGCCCAATTTTACCATCTATGATAACAAGGACTCGCAGAGCCTGGTGAAAGCCATAGTCAAGGAAATGAAGCTGGATGATAAGCAATATGCCCCTGCGACCATCTTTTCCGCAATTTCAAGGGCCAAGAACCGCTTGATATTGCCCAAGCAGTATGCCGACGATACCGAGTTGCGCGACAGGGACAGGTTTGCCAAAGTAGACAAGACTTATCAGATTTACGCTGCCTATCAGGACCGTTTGCGCCAGGCCAACGCCATGGATTTTGACGATTTGCTCATCCATACCTACCTCTTGTTCAAAAACAACGAGGATATCTGCCGACGCTACGCCGACAGGTTCAGGTACGTGCTGGTCGACGAGTATCAGGATACCAATTCGGTGCAACAGCAGATAGTGCTGCTGCTCACCAGCGAGAACCAGAAGATATGCGTAGTGGGCGACGACTACCAGAGTATCTATGCCTTCCGAGGTGCGCAGATTGACAATATACTTAATTTCCAGCGTATTTACAAAGACGTGCATATCTTCAAGTTGGAGCGCAACTACCGTTCGACGCCCGAGATAGTGAATGCCGCCAACAGTCTGATGAAGCACAATCAGTATCAGATTGATAAGGATGTCTTCAGTAGCAACGACAATGGCGACAAGGTCACTTATCGCCAGCTCTACAGCGATAGGGAAGAGGCTGCCGTGGTGGCCAAGACCATACGCAGCATTATGCGTGACGAGGGGTGCGACTACCGTGATTTTGCCATCCTGTATCGCACCAATTCGCAGAGCCGCATCTTCGAGGAGGAATTTCGTAACGACAATATGCCTTATCGTGTCGTGGGTAGTACCGAGTTCTTCCAGCGCAAGGAAATCAAGGACGTCATCGCCTATTACCGTGTGGTAGTCAACCCTGCCGACGAAGAAGCCGTCAAGCGTATCATCAATTATCCGACTCGCGGCATAGGCAATACCACGCTGCAGAAGATTATCTCTTGTGCCCAGAATTATGGTGTGAGTCTTTGGACTGTGCTGCGCAATCCGTTCGCTTATCAACTTGATGTCAACCGGGGCACAATGGCCAAGCTCGACGCTTTTGTCCAGCTTATCGAGGGCTTTATGGAGCTCCTCGCCGATAAGGATGCCTATGAGTTGGGCGATATGATTGTAAGGCAGAGCGGCGTGTTCGACGACCTCTACCGTTCTACCGACATAGAAAGCCGCTCGCGTCAGGAGAATCTTGAAGAGTTGCTTGGCAGCATCAATGAGTTTGTAGAGTCGAGAAAAGAGGAAGGCCAGGAAGACCGCGTGTCTTTGGCAGATTTCCTACAGCAGGTGTCGCTACAGACCGATGCCGATACCGACGACAACGATGATGACCGCATCAGTCTGATGACCATCCATGCCGCCAAGGGCTTGGAGTTTGCCACCATCTTTGTCGTGGGCCTTGAGGAGAAGCTGTTTCCCAGTCTGCGTTCGTCCAACTCGTTGAAGGAACTCGAGGAAGAGCGACGACTGCTCTATGTCGCCATCACCCGTGCGCGGAAGCATTGCTATCTTTCCAGTGCCAAGAACCGCTGGATGTATTCACAGATGGAGATGACAACGCCCAGCCGCTTCATCCGCGACATATCGAGCGAGTTTCTTGATGTGGTCTCGTCGAGCCGAGGTGAGTCTGGTGGCGGCGCTGCCTATCAGGGTCATGCCCGTAGTGGCTATGGTCGTAGGGATGATGACTCCTGGCAGAACTCCCGTCCGGTGGGAGGGCAGTTTGTGGCAGACCGGAAACCCAAGATTACCCGTCCGCATCAGCCCGAGACAGCTGTAGACCCATTCTCCGAGGGCTTCAAGCAGAGGTATGTGGCACGTGGGGGCAATCTGCGTCGACTCTCGTCGGCTCTGTCCAATGGCGGCCGAACCATGGCCCCATCGGGTACTCCCCAGTCTGCCTCCGCGGCTCCCGATTGCGCTCTCAGCGTGGGCACTGTCATAGAGCATCAGCGTTTTGGCGTTGGTCGTGTCGTCCAGATTGATGGCACTGGCGAGAATACCAAGGCCACAGTAGATTTTGAGAACACGGGGCGCAAGCAGCTTCTGCTCAAGTTTGCCCGATATACCATCAAGTCATAATATGTATAATAACCAAATAAGCCTAAAGACTTTCGTCTTCAGGCTTATTTGGTTTATTGCTTAGCATGGGCAAGTGCTTCTTCTTGCGAAGCCATGCTTGTTTTCTTTTCTCGTATTCCTCTCGATGACGTTCCAGGAAGTTGTCAGCCATTCTTATTTGAATTTAGAGTAGATGATGCTTATCTTGACTGGCGAGTCTGCACCGTCTGTACCCTTGACCAGTCGTGTGCTGGTCAGCGACATGTCGTGTACCACGCTGGCTATCGTCTGTCCGCCTGTGGTGGCATCTGTTCTGTACGCAATCGACACCGGTATCAGCACCACCTTGTTCCAGTCGGCATTGTTGCGGTTCTGGTTGAGATGATTGATGAGGCCCGAGATGTTGTTGAACGTATAAGAGTTGGTAGACGATGTGTAAGTGGCCAGGAACGTCGACTTGTAGTCCACAATCTTGTTGTTCTCAAAGAAGGAGCGCATCTCCGACTTGGGAATGATGAGCAGTGTGGTCGGAGCACCAAGCGCATACTTGCTGGTGGTGGTGTTGTTGATGCGCTTCAGCGTAATCTTGGCAGAAGAGATATACTCTTTGTCGTGACCGGCGAATATCTGGTCTATGGGCAGGGTCATCTCGGTGAAGATTCCGGCGGGCGACTTCAGATAGGTGCAGCTGTTGTCGTTGGCCAGCTGTGCGATGTTCTGGCTGTTGGTGATGGTCGAAGTCTGCAGCACCTCTTCAGTACCGGCAAACGATACGACGCCTTTCATTACACTGTCGTTGTATACGTATTGGAAATATAGATTGAGCTGACTGCTGCCGATATAGGCCATCGAACCGAGACCACCGGTATTCTCAAAGAAGAAGCCAGGCACCACATTGTGGATGAACGTATAGTCGTTCTTGAAGTCGGCGGGATTGGCAAAGTACTTTCTCAGGATATAGGTACCATAATTCTTGTATTGGTTGCCGTTGCGGTCGGTGTATTTGTCGTTGAGCAATACACGGATGTTGGTCTGGTAGTACTTGTTGTTTCTGATGCTGTCTACCTCACTCTGGTCGTAGATGGTATAGGGTCTGCTTACCGAATAGGCATTGGACGCGATGAGACCTTCGTTGTGGGGATTATAGTCAGAGTAGTAGTTCTTACCCTCGTTCATAGGCTTGTCCATTTCGTAGACACGCATCTTCATCGGTGTGATGGAGTCGCCGTAATAGCCTGAAGGGAACAGTCGGATTTCACAAGAGTCGGCAATGATTTCACCGTTCTCAAGACTGCGGATGCTGTCTTTCTTGGGGAAGGAGAAGCCTTCGAGGCAGTTGAACTGTATCATGCAGTCGCCGGTAACGTAGGAGCCGGTTTCGGGGTCTCTTACTTTTCCCAGGTATGCAGTGACGTTGCGCGAAAGTACCGAGCCGGCAAGTACCGAGCGGGTAGAAACAGAGAAGGTATCGGTCTTGATTGCGATGTCGGCGCCGCCGATGATGGTTTGGCCGATGTCGTCGGTGGTGTTGTCACAAGCGACGAATGTAATCAGCGAAATGAGCAGACCGAGAGTATATCCAATTTTCTTCATTGATTGTTACATGTAATTAGATGAGTGTGTCGAAGAAGTCAGTATATGCCTTGGCATAGTCTTCTCCGGGATAGCGGAGCAGGGGACGCTGCTTGTCCTCTGCATATTTGATGAGCGACTCGGTGATAGGGGTCTGGCCCTCGATTACTCCGTCGGAATAGTCGATGGCAAGTTTGCCTAACTCAATCAGGTCAAAGTGGTCATCGTATGGCTTCAGCAGTTCTTCGTTGGCCTCCTTGAACTCGAGGGTCTTCTTGAAGTGCTCGCCGAGTATGTTTTTGAGCTCGTTGGGATACAAAGCCATGGCAACCTTGGTATTGGCGAAGGTGGGCTCGTCGTGGTAGGCGGTCTTCACATAGAAGGGAATGACGGCCGACATCCATCCCTGACAAACGATGAGGTCGGGCGACCAGCGGAGCTTCTTGACAGTCTCCAGCACACCACGGGCAAAGAAGATGGCACGCTGACCATTGTCGGTGTATTCATTGCCGCTTTCGTCCATGGCCATCTGGCGCTTGGCGAAATAGTCTTCGTTGTCAATGAAGTATACCTGTATTCTTGAAGTGGGTATTGACGCAACCTTTATAATCAGTGGATGGTCGGTGTCGTCGATGACCAAATTCATTCCAGACAGTCTGATAACCTCGTGGAGCTGGCCACGGCGCTCATTGATGACGCCCCACTTGGGCATAAATGTGCGTATCTCAAAGCCGGCGTCTTGAGTCATGCGAGGTAAGTCGCGGCCAATGACTGACATTGCGGACTCGGGGAGGTAAGGATTGATTTCCTGGTTGACGAATAGTACTTTCTTTGCCATAATATGTGTATTAATGCATTTTATGTGTTTCCACATTTGGCTGCAAAGGTACGAAAAAAAAACGGGAATAGACCCTTTTTCTTCTAAAATCAAACAAAAGCAACCCTAAAATTGGTTAATTTTCAGTTAATTGCTTGCTTTGGGACGTTTTTGGTCGTTTCTGGAACTCCAATTATAGTCGTGCGCTCCGCCTTTGCTTTCGGCATGGGAATTGTGTCAGTCAGTGCAAGCAGAGGCATCGTTTCTGTGCCGGAATCCGGCGATTTTAGCATCGTGTAGGCAGAGTGCTACTCCGGCGAACATAGTGTCGCGTCGTCAGCGGATGGCAGCTTTGTGCAAGGTCGTAAAGGCAACATGCTCCTGATGGCTTTATAGTTTATTTCAAACTGTGATACGGTCATTTCGCGCTTTGCAATCATTGTTTCCAATCACAATTTCTCTATTTCCAACTTCGCTTCTTCTTTATACTTGGTCGCTGTCATGATAGACTTTTCCGCCAGGCTTTCATGGTCGTCCTTCTCTGCCTCGTCTGTTATGGAGAAATCAGCCGCACGCCTCATTGCGATGCTGTCTTTCTCGTCATAGTCTCTGGTTGTCGTGACGGTTTAGAGAAATGGCTTCAGGCTTCTCATAACCAAAGATATTGCTATTGTCAAGATAAATGCGGAGTTTCCGAAGATAAATGAAAAAAAGGCATGGACAGTCTGCTGACTCTCCATGCCTTTTGGCGGTAATCTTGTTGTACTATTATTCTACGACAACCAGTGCGTCTTCTTCCAGTACGGCCTGTCCGGGCTTCACGCAGATGGCAGTAACCTTACCGTCGGCCTCGGCCTCGATATTGTTGGCCATCTTCATAGCCTCAAGCACTACCAGAGTGTCACCGGCCTTTACTTCCTGACCCACCTCTACACAAATCTGAGTGATGGTGCCAGGCAGTGGGGCCTTGATAGCATTGGAAGTGTTCACGTTGGTAGCTGCGGGTGCGTCGTCGGCAGCTGCCTCTACGGGCTGTCCCAGCACTACCTTCTTCTTCTCAGGCTCGGCTTCCTTTTCTATCTGTACCTTGTAGCTCTCGCCGTTTACGGTGATGTCAGCCACATTGTTCTCGTCTATAGCGGCAATGGTAACTTCGTACTCTTTGCCTTCTATGGTATATTTGAATTCTTTCATTTTGTCTGTTATGGTTTTGGTGTTACACCTAAGAACTTCGCATTCCACAAAGTGTGACGTGGCTTGATGGTAATGATACCTGGCTCCTTGTCATGCACGTTGTTGCCGCTGTATTCATAGAGTGCCATGGCGATGGCAGCATAAACATTTTTGTCCATATTCGTTTCTCCTTTGATTACATTGGCATACAGCCATGTTTCTTTGCTGGTAATGACTGCTTCTTGGTAGCCAGCTGAGCCAGACCGCGACATACGCGGAAGCGGGTGTTACGAGGCTCAATCACATCATCAATGTAACCATACTGGGCTGCCTGATAAGGATTGGCAAACATCTCTGTGTATTCCTCTTCCTTCTCGGCCAAGAATGCGTTTACATCCTCGCCTGCCTCCTTCTTGGCTTTGGCCTCGCGGGCGCACAATACGGCTACTGCACCGCTGGCACCCATTACGGCTATCTCTGATGAAGGCCATGCGAAATTGAGGTCAGCACGCAGCTGCTTGCAACCCATTACGATGTGCGAACCACCATAGCTCTTGCGCAGTGTGATGGTAATCTTTGGCACTGTAGCTTCGCCGTAAGCGTAGAGCAACTGTGCTCCGTGCAGAATTACTGCATTATACTCCTGTCCTGTACCAGGAAGGAAACCGGGTACGTCTACCAGTGATACGATTGGAATGTTGAATGCGTCGCAGAAACGTACAAAGCGTGCACCCTTACGAGAAGCGTTTACATCGAGCACGCCAGCGTATGCAGAAGGCTGGTTGGCTACGATACCCACGCTCTGGCCGTTGAAGCGAGCAAAGCCGGTGATGATGTTCTTGGCGAACTTGGGCTGAACCTCAAAGAAATCTCCGTTGTCTGTAATGGCTGTGATGACCTTGTACATGTCGTAGGCCTGGTTGGGGTCCTCGGGGATGATCTCGTTGAGCAGGTCGGCCTTGCGGTCAATGGGGTCGTCGCACTCGCATCTTGGCGCTTCTTCCATGTTATTGGAAGGAATGTAAGACAGCAGTGCCTTAATCATATCCATGCACTCCTCCTCGGTCTTTGCGGTAAAGGTGGTCACACCACTCTTGGTGGCATGTACGCTGGCACCTCCCAGATGCTCGGCGTCAATGTCCTCGCCTGTAACGGTCTTTACTACCTTCGGGCCGGTAAGGAACATATAGCTGGTCTGCTCCTTCATGATGATGAAGTCGGTAAGAGCGGGTGAATATACGGCTCCACCGGCGCAGGGACCAAGAATGGCGCTAATCTGGGGAACTACTCCTGATGCAAGGATGTTGCGCTCGAAAATCTCGCCATATCCGGCAAGCGCGCAGATACCCTCCTGGATGCGGGCGCCACCAGAGTCGTTCATGCAGATAACGGGGGCTCCCATAGTCATAGCCATATCCATCACCTTGCAAATCTTCTGTGCCATGGTCTCAGAGAGAGAACCGCCATTTACAGTGAAGTCCTGTGCATATACATACACCAAGCGACCGTCGATGGTTCCGCTTCCCGCAACCACGCCATCGCCCATATACTGCTTCTTGTCCATGCCGAAGTTGTGGCATCTGTGGAGCTTGAACATATCGTACTCCTCGAAGCTGCCTTCATCCAAGAGCATGTCTATACGCTCACGAGCTGTATATTTGCCACGTGCATGCTGCTTTTCGATTGCCTTTTCGCCACCTCCAAGACGTGCTTGCTCGCGCTTCGCAATCAGCTCTTTGATCTTTTCTACTTGTTTACTCATAATCGAATATCTTATGTTTTCTATTGTCTAAACTCGTGCAAAGTTACTAATAAACATTCAAATCAGAGAAAAAAAACATATTTTAATTCATTCCGTGGTTATTTTCTCTTATGATGAACGAGGTAAGGTTGGAGATAAGTGACGTATTCGCTTTCAAAGTTAGGAGTCAAGATGCCGTTACCGATGGCTTGCTCTATCTCATGGATGCTCCAGTATCTACCTCCGTCGAGCTCGTCGCGGTCAGGGACAATCGTGCCGCGATAATGGCACAAATAGACGTTGACCAACTCGTATTCGGTCGTGCTTTCGTAGGCGTAGCGGGTGACGAACTCCGGCACAAAGTCGCTTATACCTATCTCTTCTTTTACCTCTCTGCGTAGGGCGTCTTCGATGTGTTCGCCCAAGTCAACATGACCTCCGCATGCGGTGTCCCATTTTCCAGGCAGGATATCCTTCCATTCGGGACGGCGCTGGAGGTATATGTCCCCGTTGTCATTGATAACGTGCAGATGGACCACTGGATGGAGTATCTTGCAGCCATCGTGGGCGTGGCCTCTGGATATGGTGCCGAGGAAGTGGCCTTCTTCGTCAACGATGGGGAACAGTTCGTATCGATTGTCTTTCATTGTCGTGTCTCAGAGCTTGTCAAAGAAAGTGAACATGCCATCGAACTCTCGACCGATGTCAACCTTGTGGTCGAAGATGCCAAAGAGTGCACTGCCGCTGCCACTCATCTGTGCATAGATGGCTCCCTCCTGATACAGGCGTTGCTTGATGTCGGCAAGTTCGGGATGCAGGGCAAACAGCGGTTTCTCAAAATCGTTTGTGAGTTCGTCGCGCCAAGTCTCGATGGGCTGTCTGACAATGTCGCGACAACACTTGGCTGGCATTTGTGGGACAATGTGGGCAAAGGCTTCCTTCGTAGAGATGGCAATGTCTGGTTTGACGATACCTATATAGTAGGTGTCAAGCGCATCCCATGGTCCGTCGGTCGGTTCGAGTATCTCTCCGATACCCGTGGCATACGACGGCTCGGCTGTGATGAAGAATGCGCAGTCGGCACCCAATCTGGCTGCATAGCGCTCCATCTCTGCATTGCCCATATTCAACCTGAACCGCTCGTCCAGCAGACGTATCATGTAAGCAGCATCGCTCGAGCCACCTCCAAGTCCTGCCTGAGATGGTATCTGTTTGAAGAGGTGGGCGTGGATGCGTGGAAGGTCGTAGTCCTGGGCAATCAGGTTGTATGCCTTGACTACCAGATTGTCTTGCTCGTTACAGGCAACGGGAATGCCATAGATTTTGAGGTCGCATGCAGTGTCTACGGGAAAATCATCATCCATGCGTTTGATTTCCAAGGTATCGGTGAGCTTAGTGGGATAGAACACCGTCTGGAGCTCATGATACCCGTCGCTCCGCTTGTTTACAATATTGAGGCCAAGATTAATCTTGGCGCAGGGGAATGTAATCATATCGCAATCATAATTATTAGCGTTGCAAATTTAGTTAAAAATAATTATTCGTACGCTTGATATGAGGAAAAAAGTGCTGATGGATACCCTAAAAAGTCATTTCTCCACATCTTGCCCAGCATCCTCTGCGGATGTTATAGTGCTTATGTGGCAGGGGGATATCAAAGAAATTCCGCAATGTACGACCAGGTTACATTGCGGACTTATCCTTGCGGCAGCCGAGGACAGCCCCCGGACTATAGAGCGGTCAACGCTCACAGTCGGGGCTATAAATCGCTACTTTTATCACGCCCTCTTCCTTGTTTTCGAATATCCGGTACGCCTCTTCTATCTCGCCGAGGGGGAAGCGATGAGTGATAAGCGGCGTGGTGTCAATCTTACCTTGCTCGATGAGACGGAGTATCTCTTCGCAGTCGCATCCGTCTACGCCACCAGTCTTGAAGGTGAGGTTTTTGCCATACATATCGGGTAGGGGCAGAGTCTGAGGTTCGTCGTAGAGTGCCACGACACTGACAATGGCATTGGGACGAGCGCATTTCCAAGCCAGCGCGAAGGTATTCTTGCCTCCGGCCACTTCCAGCACTCTGTCGGCGCCACCGTTGTCGCTATGGACTCTGACGAAGTCCTCGCAGTCTTCGGGAACGGTAAGCAGCACATCGGGGTAATGCTCCTTAACAAAGGCGAGGCGCTCTTCCGACTTGTCGCACACGATGATGCGCTTGGGGCGCTTGAGCATGACGCAGAGCAGTGTGCAGATACCGGTTGGGCCGGCTCCAATGATGAGCACGGTGTCGTCTTCGGATATTTCGCTGATACGTGCAGCCCAGAAGCCAGTGGCAAGTATGTCGCCAGTGAATAATGCCTGTTCGTCTGATACGCCATCCGGAATACGGTTTAGCCCTTGGTCGGCCAGTGGAACGCGTACATATTCGGTCTGTCCGCCATCTATCCTGCATCCCAAGGCCCAACCGCCATTGGGAGAGGTGCAGTTGTTCACGTAGCCATGCTTGCAGTAGAAACACTCACCGCAGAACGTCTCTACGTTGACCGTGACGCGGTCGCCGACCTTTACTCTGTTCACATCGCTGCCCACAGCCTCGACCACTCCCACCATCTCGTGGCCCACGGTGATGCCCGGAACGGCTCTCGGCACGCTACCGTGCTTGATGTGGAGGTCGCTGGTGCAGATGCTGCTCAGCGTTACTCTCACCAGAGCGTCGGTAGACTCCTGTATCGATGGTTTCGGTTTCTCGGTCAGGGCAAATCTGCCTTTTTCGATATATGTATATGCTTTCATTATTTAGTAGATGTTTGAGTTATCTGTTCTTCTATGTTGGTGGCATGGGTCTACAGCTCTCTGCTATACCTATTCATATATAGTAGCCACAATCCGCCGCGGCCCACCATAGTCTCTGAACTCGCAGAGATAGATGCCCTGCCACGTACCGAGGTTGAGCCTTCCGTCGGTGATGGGGATGCTGAGGCTGACGCCAAAGAGCGAACTCTTGGCATGGGCCGGCATGTCGTCGGCACCCTCCAGCACATGGTCGTAGTAAGGCTCGTTCTCCCTGACGATGTGGTTCATGATTTTCTCCATATCCGAGCGCACGTCGGGGTCGGCATTCTCATTGATACTTAGTGCGCAGGAGGTGTGCTTGATAAAGAGATTGAGCAGCCCGGCCTTGGGGAGCGGCTTGGGCAGCCTGTCGATGATTTCGCGGGTCACGAGGTGACATCCGCGGTGCTTGGCGGCGAGCGCAAATTCCACTTGTTGTATCATTACTATTCGCCCTCCACTTTGCAGGATACGAACTGCATGTCTCTTTCAGCCTTCTCGCGAGGGAAGGAGAAGTAGGTGCAAGTGGCTTCGGTGCAGATGTTGCCGGCCGAGTCGGTGAGCGTCGCGTCAATGACGACGATGTTGCGCCTCTGCTCGCGTATGTGAGCCCTGATGGTAAGCTCCGTGTCGTCTGTCGATATCGGCCGCTTGTAGCGGGTTTCCATTTTCGATGTCACACCGGTGGTCTGCAGCTTGCGCATGACTACCCAGCCGCATACTTCGTCGAGCAGCAGCGCCTGTATGCCTCCATGCAGGGTGTTGAGCCACCCCTGATAGTTGGCTGATGGCTTCCACTTGCTTATGATGTCCTCTCCGTCCTCATAGAAACAGAGGTGTACGCCGAAGGGATTGTCTGGGGCACAGCCGATGCAGTTGTAGCCTTCCATACCCGTCCATGGGTTTATAATCTTCTTGATGTCCATAATGCTTTTTGTTAGAGTTGGTGACAGCGCCATTGTCTCAGCCGCTCGCATGACATGCAATATGCCCTCAAGGGTTTCGTTTGCCTTTCCGCTGCGCACGTTTGCGTTCGTCGAGATGGCTGCTCTCCTGTTTCCGCTCGCTTATGCTGCCACGGCGACGGACTTGGTCATGACGAAGGCTAACTCGCCATGCCCATTCAGGCAGACGATGACAGAAACCACCACCGACCGCCATCGCCGGACGATGCTACTCGGCGGCATTGATAGCGTCAAGTATCTGCTCGGCGTGTATCTTGGTCTTGATTTCCTTGGGAGTGAAAATCTTTTCGATGATGCCTTCTTCGTTTACGAGATACGTAGTACGCAGGATGCCGATGGTGTGGCGGCCACAAGCTACCTTCTCGCCCCAACAGCCGAGCTGCTGCAGCAGGGTGGTCTCAGTGTCGGCAATGAGAGGGAACTGCAGGCCGTGGGCATCGGCAAACTTCTTCTGGAGAGCTTGTTTGTCCTTGCTTATGCCGATAATCTCGTAGCCGGCGGCAGCCAGCTCTTCCTTGTGCGCTTGCAGCGAACAGGCTTCGGCTGTGCATCCGCTGGTGTTGGCTTTGGGATAGCTGTAAAGCACTATCTTGCGACCGCGATAGTCGCTCGCTTTAATTTCGTGTCCGTCTTGGTCTATGCCAAGAATCTCTGGAATTTTATCTCCTATAGTCATGGTTGTGGTGTATTGGGTTATAGTTCTCTGACGAAATGGGGGAAGGCCTCGTCGCCCATGTGGGGCGCGTATTCGAATCCTTCGTAACTGAATGTGGTCAATTCTGCAGGGCTGACCAGTTGGTTGTTCGCTATGTATCTTACCATTGCTCCACGGCACGACTTGGCCCACACGGCCTGCATCTTGAGACGGCCGTCTCGCTGTCGCACATAGAACAAGGGATGGATGACTCTTACCTCCTGGCAGACTCTCTTCCAGTCGAACAGATGCTCATATTCTTCGGTCGAGAGGTGTATCAGAATACCGTCGTCCCTCTTCACGCTGTCTATGATCACCTCTGTCAGCCTGTCCTTCCAAAACAGATTGACCGGTTTGTCATTGGTGGCATCTAATGATACACAATGCTCCATGCGATAGGGCACGATACCGTCCATGGGACGAAGTATGCCATAGAGAAAGCATGTTATCCAGAGGTGTTTCTGCGCATATCCTAAGGCTGCATCGCTCAGTGAGGCAGCTCTGAGGTGCTTGTATGCCTGCCCGTTGTAGGCAAGTATCGCTGGGAGCTTGGTCGCCCTGGCATAGGCGTGATATCGCTTCAGGTTTTCGGCAGCTATCTTGTGGCTGCAGTCCAGTTGGCGTGCCAGTTCGTCCACGTCCATTCTCGCCATTTCGGCAGCCAGAGTGTCGGCGGTCGATTGGAAGAGTGGGGTAGTGAGAGGTGGTCTCTCCGCCTTATCAAACATGATTTTTGCATTGGCCAATAGTATCTGCATATTCTCTCGCGTGTTCTTTGGATTTTATTTGGGTATGCCCGAAGTCAGCCATACAGGGCTGCAAGTCATCGGTGCATGCACCGAAACTTCGTTCGGCAATACCTTTTTACAAAATTCTAAAAAATCCTTGAAATATGCAAGCAATATGGCCAAAAACTTGACCTATACCATGAAAGATGTCTTCTGCGCCGTAAGGCAATTCCAGTCACAGCGCCGCCAATTCTATAGTATGGTCATCGTAAAATCAGTTTCATGTTGCGAAACTATGAATTCAGACCCGGAACCGAATATTTCCCTATCGGAAAGAAATAATTCCAACCCCCATTTCCCCACAAAAGCCATCGCGGTAAGTTTGGTTTAGTTTGGCAATAATTTATGGGTGATAAAAGACAATATGAGTTGGCATTTGCTTGGCGTCACAAGTATGGCTGCGTGAATGACTCTCGACGCTCCAACTCCAGTAGTTTCTTCTTGGCATCCAGTCCGCCGGCATAACCGGTCAGAGTATGGTTGCATCCGATTACTCTATGGCAAGGAACGAGGATGGAGATGGCATTGGCTCCGATGGCCTGTGCCACCGCTCTCACGGCATTCGGTTGACCGATGCCTACGGCAATGTCCTTGTAGCTTCTGGTCTCTCCGTAAGGAATGTATGGCAGTGACAGCCACACTCGCTTCTGAAACTCGGTTCCGCAGAGATGCAATGGGATGTCAAAGGTCATGCGGCTTCCTGTGAAGTATTCATCCAGTTGCCCCATGGCCCGTTGTATAACATCCGAACTGCGTCTTGTAAATTGTACACGCATCATCCGCATGACTCGTCTCATATTGCGCTCAGAACAAGGCATGTCGTTCCAGTCGCATAGGCACAATTCATCATCAATAGAAGCTAATACCATCTGTCCGCAAGGCGACTTATAATACTGTAAACAGGCTACGCCTTTTTTCATATTAGTCATTTTATAGTTGTAGTGGGCTGCTAATAGTCTCAATGTACTCAAATAACGGAAAATATCAGCTAATCTTGATTTTATCATGTTAAAAAATGTTGGTATTCTAATCTGGCGATTAGCGATAAGCTGTAACGTTTACTTTGCTAAAAATCAAAAGTTGACGTACGATAATTGTAGTAATCAGCAACGAAAACATGCGTATAGCCATCATATTGACTCCACACGCAAGCTGCAGCAACGCAGAACAGATGGTCACCAGTGTTTCGCGGAAAGCCAAGCAGTCGCGTTTTATTAGTCATAGAAACGGCTTTGGTGGAAACCAGACACTTTTCGTGTAGATTTAACTACTGTTTATTTTAACTCCAGTATACGATAGAGTGAAGGCGGGCTTCTGGTTTACTACACAGATCGGTACTGCGTTTCTACTGCTCTGGGCTGTGGTCCTTGTCATCTTCATCGAAGGCTTGTCTGTTTATAATGTAGGCTTGATGACATTCGGTCTTTCTTCTTCTTGCAAGGCATAGTTGAATAAACCATATTCGGCTCTTGTTACGTGTGTCGGCAGGGTAATCTATAGCCTTAGCCATATTACCTCAAGAAATATGGCTCCACATAGGTATGTGCATATACGCTATCAGGGCAATCTGTATCAAAAGAATGACAGGAATGCCATATTTGAATTTCTTGTGCATCGTCTTATGGCGCCAAACTCGCATGGCGATCCATGCTCCGATGCTTCCACCGAGGACAGCCAGCATCAAAAGTGTGGCTTCCGAAATGCGCCACATCGCTTTCTTGGCCTCGTATTTGTCAATGCCGTATACTATGAACGTAACAGCATTGATGGCAAGAAGATAGTAGGAGTGGCAACTATGCAAAGTGTTCATTATAGTATTCAGAAAACTCTATGAGTATTTTGGTGGCAAGAGGAGCGTACCAGGTCTTCACTTCCTGTTCTGTAGGAGTGTGGCCGCCAGGAAAGTGGAAGGCGTTGCTGTAGTGCTCCAGAAAAAGAGGCGAGAAGTTAGCCAGTGTGTCCTTCTCACCAAAAAGTCCCCACACACGATTCTTGTAATATGGGTTGCAATGGGCAAACTGTATGGCTTCCAGCTCAGCAAACTCCGCAATTAGCGCCTCGTCAATCACCAGTCGCTGATTGCCGTCTCTTCGTGGCGCCTTGTATTCATGCTCGCCGATGCGCTCTTTCAGAAACTCCGTCATCTTGAAATGTGGGTTGCCGAGTAGGGCAGGGATGTCCACCACAGGTGCAAGCATCTGCGCAAGAAAAGCTCCGCAGCTGTTGCCCAAAAGCAAGTCGGGCTGCTCCCGGTCGATAATGGTGCTGATCGCCTTCAATGCCTCCCTGGGATGGAGTGGCAGGTCGGGAGTCAGCACCACCGCCTTCCCCACGAAAGCCTCTTGCAGGGCTTTCGCCATCGGGCAACTGCCTGTGGCGAAGAATCCGTGTAAGAATAGTATTTTCTTCATGCCCAAATCTTTAATTCCGACCATCTATGAAATGCTTGAAAATGCAAATGCCGTGTGACTCTACTTGCCGATGCAGAGCATTTAATACATTGATAATCAGATATGAACAAAATGAAGGAACAGAGTTTGAGCCGTTGTTAGAAACGGTGGTTTTGATTTTTCAAATTTTTGGCGAATGTTCATTATATAGTTGAACACTGTCTTGGAAATGACACAAGGAAAGTCAGGGTAATGTTCGCGGAGCCTTGAACGCCCTTATCTTGAACCGACAGTTAAGATTCACTGTCAGATAGGTCAAAAAGAGTGAATAACTTTTTGATATAGCCTATTATTCCATTTGTATGCTTCGAATTGCGGTTCACGTACATGAAGTCGATAATACTCCACACGACCTTTGCCATCAATTCGTCTGCCATTGTGAATGCTGCATTCATAGCCAATTCTGGATGGTGATTGAGTATATATTGGTTATTAAGGACGAATATGGCATCCGTGTATGTTGCCAATTCTATAAGCCCATCCATCGCTTGGTTAAATTTGAGCCTCCCTTCAAATTCAAATGGCAAAGTGGCCACCCCAATGGTTTTGACGCCACGCTTCTTGATTTCCCGAGCGACGACAGGGGATGCTCCTGTACCGCATCCGCCTCCTAAACACACAACAACAAATGAAACTTTCGTGTGCTCTTTTATGATGGAACGAATATCCATCATTTTCTTTTCCGCTTCACTCTTCCCAAGTTCCGGATTGTTGCCAGCACCCAATCCATCCATGCCGAACAATAGTTTCTCTCGCACTTTCGAGTGTTCAATGACAGATGCATCCATGTCACATACTGCCAGAGGAAAATCCTTGAATCCATGCGTCTGCATATAATTCACGATATTAGTACCGCCACATCCTACACCGATGATCTCAATCTCAGAAGCATCAAAGCTGCCTTTCTGCCTCTCATGAGGTTTTGAAAATAACTTTCTCATACTTGATTTATTTAATCGTTTTACATGTTTCTGTATGCAGAATAAACACTTTTGCATCGGGAATTACCCTGTCTGCCAACTTCAACATAAAGACCTGCTATATCAGCCGTACCAATATACAATGTGTGCTTCACCACAGGAATACGAGAAAGCACTTCTTTCTAGTGGTCAGTATTGGAGATACAGGTCAGCATTGAGAACTATTTTTGCTTAATGTCCATATAGGAAATCCAAGAACCCATGATAGGTTTAATGTCCAGCCCATACTTCCGTTGGAATGCGGCTACAATAATCTCTTGACCTTGAATGGTACCAGTGAGATTATTAATACCTCTATCGAAGGATACCTCCACTTCCATACCATTTTCAACCTTGCAGCCATTGTAACGGCCAGACCGTTTAATAGATACTTTAAATAATGCCATAACAGTTATTTTTTAATGTTTTAATTTGATATCATCACTATGTTAATTAAATATTTATGTCGCCTAACAACAACTTAATTAAGAGACGCTTTATTTCTTGTGCACTCTTCTATGGGAACGGTATTCCGACATAAGCATCCATGCAGGCATCAATCTATTTAAACTACAAAAATCAGCACTGCCGTATAGTTGTCATTGCCTTGCTTTTCGCAGAGCATACGATAGGCATCGATAATCTTATCCATCGACTTTTCATCCATCATATTCTTCAATAAGATTTTATGTGTCATACTATTGTACAATCCATCCGAGCATAGCATGATTCGGTCGCCAGCTTTCAGTTTGAACTGAACCACATCAGGTATGCAAGCCTCAGGACGATAGGAGAAAAAACAACGGTCGATTATCTCCCAACCACATTCCATACGGATGTGATCTTTCGTCAGATATAATAGCCCCACAGCAGGTCGCATCAGATAGCATCTGCTGTCACCCAAATGCGCAATGGTCACAGTATCTCCTTCTATGCTTGCCATTACCATCGTTGTACCCATCTTTACATGTCCCATATTGAATGCACATTCATCAAGAGCCACCCTTGCCTTTAGGCAAGCTTTCTCTACCTTATCCTTGCTGTCAATTTCATCCACTGCTTTTCTCCAATAATTCACAATGGCATCTGCCACCGTTTCACTTGCCACTTCACCTTTGTCATGACCGCCCATGCCATCGCACACCACAGCCAGCCATCGGTTTCCATCAGACATACTTATCATACGGAAAGCATCTTCGTTATTCTTTCGCTTCCCCGTTTCACTAATCGTTGCGTATTGAATCTTTACCATAATATATGAGTATTAATCGTTATAGTCATATTTTTCCCAATCGATGTCATCCCAAACGGTTGACCCTGTATATTGAGTGCTTTCAGCATTTATCTCTATGCAGAAATCACGTACCCACAGAAGGTCAAGGATTGAGAATGTGGTGTGCTCGTATAGATTATGGAAAGCATAACAGAGTTTCATGTCTTTTGTCTTTTCTCTGTCAAGCCTTTCATTCCAATTCTCTGTTTCTTCGGAAAGATACACTGCCTCTTTTTCTGATGGGATTGTTTCTTGTCCTGTGAAATAAATATCATTTACACCATCTTTATATAAAGGCATAAACTTATCATAACTTCCGTTAAGCACATTCCACATCTTCTTTGCCCTTATGCTTTGAACTGGATGAATCTCTGAATACTTGTAACTCATGAATACCTTCCCCTGAAACTCCATGTTTTCAAGACCTGTTTCATTTATGCTTTCTGATAGTCTTGATAATCTCTCCCTCATTTCGCATTGTGCATGTACAAGGGCGTTATTAAACTCTGAGAGCAACGAGAAATATTCATCAGTCCATTCAAACATTCCATTGATAATACGCTTGCGGACACTCAATAAATGTTGTACGGCAAGTTTTGCGTCCTTGCCTTCTCTGTAACGTTTCTCATCTCTGAGTATGTCGAGAATTTCTATCTCTACAGCCTTAACCGCAGGATGATCAAATATTTCTTTTACTGTCATATTTGTGGTGTTTTAATGTTTCAGGTGCAAAGTAATAAAAGAGGCATGCCTTTTATGGGCATACCTCTTGAGAAATGTTTATGTGAGTTCAATTTTTGTTTGAGAGAGACGAATATTATAAGTCTATACCTTCCAATTCTTTGCATAGTTCTTTTACATTGTTCGTTATCTCAGTCTTAATAGTGCCATCAAACAAGTGTTCAAATACAACATCATCATTCCAGTTTGGATCCTTAAATGGTTTATATGAGGCCCACCACTCATTATGTTTACCGCCTAACTTGCGTGTTATTTCCTGTTTCACATCTGGTGTCTTACCTTTTTCTAATTCTCCCTTATATCTTATGCCATAGTTAAAATCCGTGAGGTCGTTACCCATAAATTCAAACACAATGCAGAAATATTTCCACTCAGGTTTAGAGAAAAAGAAATGTCCTTCCCAACGCTTACACCAATTAGTGGTGGAACAAGTACAATCCATTTCTAATTCATTGGCAATCTTTTGTACTTGTTCTCTCAGTTTGGTATCACAAACTTTATTTAGAGTTTCATTGCGAACACTGCTAATTTTTAACATTGCCGTAATATTATCTTTGTTAGCAGCAAGAAGGTCAACCAACTTTTCTTTTGTTGAACTTTCCATATCTTGATTTGTAAGTTTTAGAATTAAATTATAGTACTGAGTGATGGTTTCTCTTACGACAGGAGAAGAAGCCGCTTTTTCTTTACAACTAATTAACCAATCTCGAATAAATGATTTGTAATCAATACAAAAGAAATCTTTACCTTCCTCCATAGAAAACATTTCTCCCGATGTTGAATTTTTACCCGGTACATGTCCATCAAGAGTCAGATACAATAATATATATGACTTATAGTGTGTTTGAGCATAATTCTTGTATCGATAAAGCTGTTTCTCTTGGTCATCAGCATATATCTTATTCTCAATTATTATGGCTTTGTCACGTTTCTCGGATTGAATAATGATGTCTATTCGTCCACCAGATTCTTTTTCCAAAGAGACGTTTCCAATATAGTATTCAACATCCACAAGACACTTTTCAAGGTCTGTATCAAATGAGAAATCAACATTCGGAAGTGATTCTTTTAGATGGTCCACAAAAATCTTTAGGAACGTGCTTTTACAACCATGATTCCACATCGGATTCAGTAACGAAGCAATTATTGCAGAATGAGTATATACCTCATCCCCTTGAGCATGCATGACTTCAAAAATATTATAGTTCTCGCCACGCCTTTCCTTTTCTCTCTTGAGGATTTTTTCCTCTTGTACAAGTTGGTTTACTTTATGTAATAATGATAGCATCTCTAATAATGTTTTTATTAGATAATATTTTTGATAATTATAAAATTTCCAATGCTATAGCCGCACACGCCTCCGCATCTGCCAAGGCATGATGGTGGTTCTTCAAGTCATATCCGCAGCGAGCGGCAATGATGTCGAGATTGTGATGTCCTTCAGGCCAGCGTTTGCGAGATGCCACACAGGTACAGTAAAACTCATAGTCGGGATAATCCATCTGATAGACACTAAATACGGCTTTCAGACAACTCTCGTCAAAGGCTTTGTTATGTGCCACCAATGGCAAGCCCTCGATGAGTGGCTCAATTTGCTTCCATACTTTGGGAAATACCGGAGCATTCTCTGTGTCTTCAGCACAAAGGCCATGAACTTGACAGCATCGGTATTTATAATACTCTGGCTCAGGCTTGATGAGGGAATAGAACTTATTCACTATCTCACCACCCCTCACTATCACTACGCCAACAGAGCACACCGATGAGCGCTCGTTATTGGCAGTCTCAAAATCTATTGCAGCAAAGTCTTGCATATCTGTTACTCCTTATTGTATTTATTCCACATTCTTTTTATCTTCCCTGCTATTTCATTGCGGAGCCATAGTGGTTCGAGCACTTCTACGTCCTCTCCATTCCATAATAACTCCTGTTGAAAATCGAATGTGGGACGAAGGTGATACTCGAAGATGCTATAGTCATCTGTTTGTTCTGTTTCTTGTTGCGATTCATGCAAAGGTAAGTCACGTAGATAGTTGGCTTGTCCTTTACTCAACTTTAATCTGACCCTTTGGATATCGCAGTCGTCTCCTGCAATGACACCAAAGCAACCTTCAAAGAATTCGTGAGGACAGAATTCCTTTGGGTATTCAAATGTGTGGCTGGAGAGACGGAAGCCCTGTATGCGGTCTAGACAAAATACGATGTCCCTACCAGCAGGCCAGTTACGCCCAACCACATACCATCGTTGACGGAAGAGCTTCACGCACAAGGGCATAATATAATGCTCGCGCAAGTTATCTCTCCAATAATTATTATAAGTGATATGGACGAAACGGTTTTTCTTCATCGCTTCAAGAATCGGCTCAAGGTATTCTCTTCCGCTCGGCACGTAATCAAGTAGTATTCTGTCTTTGATAGACTTGCTCTCGATGAGGGCATTGCTGACTGAATAGGTGCTGAGGAGCCAGTTCTCAATACCACCGTTCCTCATATCTTCCACATTTTCTATATAATATCGGTATGGTGCTGCCTTTTCGCATTCAATCATCAGACCGAATGTATCGAATATGTTCCACTTCCATTTATGGAAGGTGCGCTTCAGCATTTCCTCGCCTCCGCTAAGGTCAACATTGTCCATCCAGCGGCGGTTCAGTTCCTCAAAGGAAATCTTTCGGGCACGGTAGATGGTTTCCACAAGCCATACGAGTTTATTGGTTTGATTCAGTGCCATTTCTGCATGATATATCTTTTATGTATAACGAATTTGCCGCAAAGATATTGCTTTGGTGTGCCTTTTGTGTTCATACCCACATAATATTTTGCTTGAAAAAGCTGATTTTGTATGGTCTCTAAACAAAAATGGCAGTAATTCTGGTCAAAATCCAGCATTACTGCCCAATCTGTGTCACTAAGCCAAATGCAGGGTTGAGTTCTGCACAAACTATGTTATAACGAGAAAAAGCCTCATAATAGATATGCCAATGCATGATACTAATATGATTCGCTTTATTTGCCGATGCAGAGCATCTAACACATTGATAATCAGATATGAACACAATGCAGGAACAGAGTTTGGGCCGTTGTTGGAAACGGTGGTTTTGCTTCTGCAAATCGCTGATTCTCAACGCTATATGCCGTAGTGTTCCTATTTGTTTTCTCTTGTTTTCATGTCCTACTTTCCAATACAGAGCGTGTAACACTCTAACTATCAGCGTATATAGTGTATAACGGTCGGTAATTGAGCCGTTGGTCACACTCTCTGTACTTCCCTGTTAATCCTTTGAATATCAGCGGTTTTGCTATTTCGTCATGATTTGACCTTCCATTGGGGAGATGTCTTCTAATTAACATTTTCTACTTTCC
>OIXA01000057.1_pt1 | contig 133037 bp, 120 predicted proteins | sample 1587721 | NCBI WGS metagenome assembly OIXA01 (sample SAMEA3888900, study PRJEB22519) | human gut metagenome | biome: human gut; feature: human-associated habitat; material: faeces | place: Denmark | collected 2013 | reverse complement strand
TTGGACGAAGGTCTATGAATATCCGGTATGGTAACGGAGCCGCCGTAGTAGTCCGAGCGAGGGAAAGCCTCGCACACGGCGAAGGGCGGCAGCTAATATTCATTAATACGATTAACGGAAAATGCGAGAGGCATTATGAGAAGTCCCGCAAGAGTATTAAACAGTCTGACAAAGCATAGTCAAACCACGGAATACAGGTTTGAGAGGCTTTATCGTATTCTTTTCAATGAGGAAATGTATTACCTGGCTTATCAACGAATATATGCCAAGCCGGGTAATATGACACAAGGTGCAGACGGGAAAACCATCGACCGTATGAGCCTTTCCCGCATTGAGAAACTGATAGCTTCGTTGAAAGACGAAAGCTACTCACCCCAGCCATCGAGAAGAATGTACATCCCGAAGAAAAACGGGAAGACACGACCTCTTGGCGTACCCTCTTTCGACGACAAACTGGTGCAGGAGGTAGTACGAATGGTACTGGAAGCTATTTACGAAGGTCACTTTGAAGATACTTCGCACGGCTTCCGTCCGCATCGCAGCTGCCACACCGCATTGAATGCCGTACAGAAGACTTTTACGGGTAAGAAGTGGTTCATCGAAGGAGATATAAAAGGTTTCTTCGACAATGTCAATCATGATATTCTGATCGACATCTTAAAGGAACGTATCTCCGACGAACGATTCATACGACTTATCAGAAAATTTCTAAAAGCGGGTTACTTGGAACAATGGCAATTTCATGGAACGTACAGCGGAATGCCGCAAGGTGGAATTATCAGTCCGATATTGGCCAATATCTATTTGGACAAACTGGATAAGTACATGAAAGAATATGCTTCCAAATTCGACAAGGGAGATAGGGGAAGACAGCAACGGGAATACGAAGTTCTCACTTACCAAAAGAGGCTGGTTATGCGTGAACTCAAAACAGCGACAAATAATGTAGAAAGAAAAGTGCTCGTCAAACGGCTCAAAGAGATAGACAAAACCCGATCCGCGATGCCGTGCTTCGACCCTATGGACGGAAACTTCAAGAGGCTTAAATATGTGAGGTATGCCGACGACTTCCTCATTGGAATTATCGGCAGTAAAGAAGATGCCGTAAAGATCAAGGACGATATAAAGCGTTTCCTTGCAGACAGACTGGCATTGGAACTATCGGATGAGAAAACGCTCGTCACTCATACTGAAAAGCCTGCAAAATTCCTTGGATATGAGGTGACTGTCCGCAAGTCGAACCTGCAAAAACGGAACAAACGGGGAAGCCTGTCCCGTGTGTATGGAAACAAGGTCAGATTAAAGGTAACGACCGAAGTAATAAAGAAAAAATTGCTGGAACTCGGCGTGCTGAAATTCAGCTATCATAACGGGCACGAGCAATGGATTCCCAAACACCGGTCGGAACTTATCAATAATGACGACCTTGAAATCCTTGACAGTTACAATGCCGAGATCAGAGGGTTTTACAACTATTACTCGATAGCTAACAACGCTTCTGAACTGAACACTTTTCACTACATCATGCAGTACAGTATGTACAAAACCTTTGCCGGGAAATACCGAACCACAGTAAGACGAATTTGCCGGAAATACAAACGCAACGGAGTCTTTACAGTCGGGTATACGGTAAAAAACGGCAAAGCAAAAGAACGTCGCTTATACAATGAAGGGTTCAAAAGAAAAAGACCTTCTTATGATCGGTCGATTGACAGATGCCCGAATCCAATGCCCGGCGTCAGCACCACAAGCCTTATAGACAGGCTGAAAGCTCAGAAATGTGAGTTGTGCGGTGCTACGGACAATCTGGTTATGCACCATGTGCGGAAACTCGGAGAACTGAAAGGCAAGGAGAATTGGGAAAAACTGATGATTGCCAGACGGCGTAAGACTATGGCCGCTTGCGGCAGCTGTCATCAAAAGATACATCATGGAACGTTTTAGACTGACAATATTAGCGGAGAGCCGGATACGCTGGAAGGTGTACGTCCGGTTCGGAGGCGAGTATTGGGAAACCTATCATAGAAATATGACAAGGCGCCGGGTACTTAGCCTACATAATCAGATTGTAAAGGCTGTCAATTCGCACTTTTCCAACGTCGCTATCCCGCATCAGATCGCTATGTTGGAGCAGCGAACAAGAGAATTAAAGGCTCTGAGTATCGAGATTCTGAGCTTTGCGAAACATACTGTGGAGTGGTTGCAAATACGACCTGCTGGGACAGATCACCGAGGACGGTCCCATGTCACAGGAGGAGTTCGAAGCCATGCGCCGAAATCTTTCACGCAAGCGAAAGCCACGGCGAAAACGGACTATATCACGCTAAATGAACAGGCCGGAACATTTATTCCGGCCTGTTGCTAATGTGAAGTGTGCGTCATCAACGGAGGAGCTACAAAAGAGCAATGTCCTCCGGGAGAATATTAAAAACCCACGAGAAGTTTAATTGATCGCTATGACTATATTTTTTCGTATATAGCCGCCAATAAGATTCATTGAAGAATTGTCTGCCCTCTGCGTTCCGGTCTATATATTTCCATATTTTCAGTAATTGACCATCTTTGGAACAGATGCTTATACACCATTCTTGTTCCGGCTTACCGTTCCACGCATCGTAAAATGTGTCAAAAGTGGGTTCTCCTAAATATTGAAACGGACTGAAGCTATGAACTAATACCGAATCTCCGGGATCGACAACAGCATCAGTATCAATGAACGGTGACGTAGTAATAATTAAAATCTGATCGGTATTGTTTTTTGCATACCATGAAGTTGCATGCGTAGCCACCCATTTCTTCGGGTCGCATGATATGCTAATTAGTGTAATCGCAAATATGAAAGCAATCTTTTTCATGGCATTTGTAAGTTACTTAATGTCTGTGGGGTAAATATCGAAAACCCATGTAAAGTTTAATTCGTCGCTATGGCTATATTTTTTCATATATAACCGCCAGTAAGATTCATTGAAGAATTGCCGCTCCTCTGCGTCTCGGTCTGCATAATTCCAACTCTTTAATAAGCTCCCTTCATTCGAAAGAATATCAGTATGCTGATCTTGGACCGCTGTTTTTTTCCAAATGTCATATAAGCCGTTGAAAGACGGAATACCCCAATGTTGCGGAGGACAAAATGAATGAAAACAGACGGAATCACCCGAAATAATTGTTAATATCGACATTAAATGTCCGGGAACAGTTGTTATACTTATTGGCTCATTAGTTGCGTTTTTCACATACCAGTAGGTATAATGAGTCTTTAAATGCTCAGGTGGATCACATGAGACACCACCCAGAATGATTATACATAGGACGAATATTTTTTTCAAAATAGATTGATTTTAATTTATTACAAACTCATGGCATTTGTGAACTACTCAATATCTGCGGGGAGAATGTCAAAAACCCATGCAACCTCACAAGTAGATACATGTTGGAGTTGTGGTTTTTGATAAAATCTCCATGAAGTTTCTTGGAATATTCTTACTGACGGATCATTTTTATCCGAAATTTTCCAAGTTTTAAGTAATTGCCCATTTTCTGACAGGACATCCAGATTTTGTTCCACCCCATTCCCGTTCACGTTCCATAATTCATAAAATAGATCAAAAGAGGGAAATCCCAATTTTTGCATAGGTAATCTATGAAAAACAGATATAGAATCTCCCGGATTCAATAGCCGTTCCGTCCTGAAATCACGCTTCTTAATTACAATTGGTTTCCAAGTCATATTTTTTACGTACCAATGTGCACTATTGGTCGGCTCGGTAGTATGAAATATTCTGCATGATACGAACAAAGTAAGGCTGATAACAGCAAAAATTATTTTTTTCATAGACCATAGTTTTCGTGTAAAGATACAAAGGTTCAGGGAACAATGTCCCTGAACCTGTTAAATATATTAATTACCGCAAGTTATTTCAAGCTGCGCGCCTTGATTAATTGTAAACGGAGAGTTTATAGTAACAGACTTGTTGGCCCGAAAGGTCAGTTTCGCACTATTCGTTACAGTAACATTCCGCGTAAGAATATTATTCCCTGAAAAAACGAAAGACGAAGAAACCGTTTTGTTGGTATAAAAGGCATCATGCGTCAAATCTCCGGTATCAGGTTTGGGGACATTCGGGGTAATCCCGTTGTCCGTAAATGCCTTTTCGATCTCATCAGCCTTTTCGGGATATTTTTCGTACATTTTTGCGACTAATCTGTCATAGGTATCGACCCCAACGACCAAACAATCATATATCTGCTTCTTAGTTAATACTTTATCCCTTTGCAGGTCCCAAAACACATGAGGTTTAAGCCAAGTATGCACATCCGGATAATCATCCAAAAGACCTGACGGATTGTATTTTTCATAGGCCCGGATATGTCCCATTGAGTAACCCCACATTTCACCAATTCCACAAAGTTCTGCATTCTTACCCGTCCCGTTTCCATAAGAACCGTATGTCATAATATAGCTGATATACTTCGCCCAATGCGCACTTCCTACTTGACTGAAATGACTGGCGTGGGACAACTCGTGATTTACAACGTCATAAACCTTCCGGTAAGAGTGTCCACCTGTTCCTATCGTAATATCAGGTAGAACCTTTTTTAGCATTTGATTCAGCACCGTTGCAAGAGTACCGTAACCGATATTGATAAAAAAGTTTTTCCACGATGAATTACCGTTATACCCAATAGGATGTACAATTCGGCGCAACATAGGTGTCGAGGATGTCGTCCAGCGTTTGAAAACCCAAATTTTAAGATTACGGGGCGGTTTGGCAATTCCTGTTTCTTCGCACATTTTATAGTAATCGTAGGTTGCATTATTAACAGCCGCCCAATCCCAAGCAAAACTTCCAGCATTTATATCGCGTGAGTGTCCTCGGTTACTATGCCAACCCATATTAAGATTGGCCCGTGCAATCGGCCCCCAATTACCCCAGATGTCAAAACCTTTCCTGTTGTCAAAAACAATCGCGTAATGCGGTCCGAATCTGAATTTGCTGTCCATTGTATAATGGCCGCTTTCGTCCGTAAATGTCGTAGACCATTTAATAAATCTATGGCATCTGATTTTAACTCCTTTTACCGGAACAAAAGTACCTGCATAATCATCGTAAACTCTGATAGTTCCCTCCGGTCTGCGTTTTCCGCGAGTTTCCGGTTCCTGTTCTTCAAGGGGGTAGCCAAGACTTAAAAAAGCAGCTTCCTCCACATTTATAATACCCCCGCGAGTGGGTGAGATTGTTTCATCTTCTGCCGGAATATAGCATTCTTCAATCACCTCATAAGGTATTTCTTTGGGAAATGCGAAGTCTGGCTTTACGGTTGTATACAACCAAGTAAAACTACCCTCCGGAATAGTCGGGTCTTGATAAACCGCATCTTCCGGAAGTTCGATATTGAGCGGATAGTCGAACAGTTCGAGGTCATAATCGTTTTTCAGGGCAATAAGTTGTAAACTGTCCTGCGGTAAGAATCTGACGTACAAATCCGTCGGTTCAATAGTTTTAGAAACATTATACGAATCGTAAACTCCCTGTATGACATCAACCGTGTACGGATTCGGTAAAAGTTCATATTCTACCATATCACTTCCATCCGAACGGGTTTTTGCGAGTGCCGGCGCGTTGGAATTATCATCGGTCATAATGTCTGTTTCGTCTTTGGTACAAGAGGACAGCATCACTGCCAATAATAATATCACCGAATATATTTTCTTCATAAAACAGTTTTATGTAATTCCGTCAAAATTCAATGATTTCCTATTTCCCGGCGGCTTTTAATTGACTTTCCAATGCAGCGACGCGCGCGGTTAACTCCTGAATGGCGCCCGTCAAAATCGGGATAAGGGCGGAATAATTGACAAGACGGTCACCCTCTTCTGTCATGGCGACTGCTCCGGGAATGATAGCTTCTAATTCCTGCGCCAAAAAACCGTATTCCTCCACACCGCTTTGCACTGGACGAATATTGAATCTTTCGTATTCGCTTTCATCCCTCCAATGATATTTCACGGGATTCAATTTCAGCACCATATTCGTTGACGGGTTAGATTGTGCAGTAGCTATGTTAATGGAAAAAGCAGACCGGGAAACGGGTGTCGTTTTCAATGAGCGAATATTGGTTTTCAGTTTTTCATCCGAAGTCTGATACATCGTGCGGCAATAAAGGTCGATATACAAGGACCTGTCGCTATCCAAAAACACAAGTTTATTGGTTGTAGTAGACATACGGGGATCGGCTGCATGAATGTGCATTTTGATACCGTTCTGGTCCGTGGACCCCCAATAGTGCGCCCATCCCGCCCAACTCGTCGTATAGGTTTTATACATACCTCGTCCTACGGTGAGTTTGCCGTCCTTATAGGTCATTTGGGCCATGCAGTTAATCGTAACTGAAAGAACAAACAGAATGGTGAAGATCGTTTTTTTCATAAGACAAAATTTTAAGGGTTAAAAGTTATTTTGAGGTTTGGAAATTGGCGTTTTGAGTATTGTGGCGAGACGATCATTTTCCGAACGTGCGGGTATATGAAACCGATGGCATGATAGGTATTAGCACCGTTGCCTTATAGCTGCCCCGGTAAGGGTAAATGCTCACGGGGTTCTTGTGCCATGTGGCGTTGATGATCGAGAACTGCCAGTTGCGCACGCCGTTGCGCTTGCGGCGCTCCATGTTGTAGCTGACATCGGCGCGGAAATAGTTGCGCATCCGCATCGTGGGATAGGCCGTGATGCCGATGATCGGATTACCGTCCGTATCCGGATAGCTTTCGTTCGTCAGGCGATACGGAAGCCCGGAGCGCCATGCAACATTGAGTGAAAAGGTATGTTTTCGGCCCGGCCGCTTCACCACGTCGTAGCTAACGAACGCATTGAAATCGTGCGGCACGTCATATTCAAACGGGTAGGTTACGCCGTCCGAGCGGCGGCGGGAATCGGTATAGGTATAGGAAGCCGTCAGGCTCAGGCGTTCGGTCTGGTACTGGAGCATTGCTTCAATGCCGAACGCTCGTCCCGTGCCGTAAATGAAGCCGCCGTTGCTCAGCAGGAAATCGTCGCTGTCGTAGATCAGCGGCAGGTTGCGCATTCGTTTATAATAGCCCTCTACCGAAAGGGTCAGGTTTTCGTGCAGCTTCGCACGGCCACCGAGCGATACCTGCCATGCGTGTTGTAACCTGCCGTCCCGAAACGGGGTCCAGAAGTCAATCGGCATCGAGTAGTAATAGCGGTTGAATTGAACAAGCGCCTGAGAATTTATCGTCCCCGAAAGCCAGACCGCATTGTCGCGGCCAAAATCATAGGATAGCTGCGCACGCGGCTCTACGGCATATCTTGTCTGCTCCGAATTGTCATAGGCCGCGCCCCGCACGCCCACGTCGGCCCGCCAGCCGCCCCATTGAAAGCGGTTGTTCAGGAACAGCGCCCCCGAAACAAGCAGCTCGGAAGAATAGCCGCGGTCCTTGTGCTGTCCGTTGATGATGCTTTTTGTGTGCATCGGTTCGAACCGCTGGTGCGAAAACGTAGCCCCGTATTCCAGCGACCAGACACGCGAAAGCCGTTGGTCGAACGTCATGCGTGCTCCGAACTCGTGGGTTTTGAAAGTCGTTTTGCCCCAATTACTGAAACCGTCGTCTTTAAATTCTGTTTCCTGACGGTTTTGCAGGTAGGTATAGTAGGCCACCACCGAGGAGCGCAGATTATCATTCCAACGCGATTCCAGCCGCAGGGATGCCGTAGTATTGCCCCAGCCGAACCCGTTTTCTGCGTGATCTTCCTTGTTCTTCATGTGGTCGTCGCCCGAATAGACGCCCAGCGAAAGCGTATGATTCCGGTGAATGTCATAAGTCAGTTTCCCCGTTATATCGTTGAAACCGTATCGTATATCGTTATCGGCGATTGCAAGCACCGCTTCGGGAAAGAAGTAGCGGGCCGAAATGAGGTAGGAACCCTTATCGCGTTTGATAGGCCCGTCGAGGGTCCCGGCCAACGACAAGGTTCCCACCGTGAGCGACTGGCGGTGATTCCGTCGGTCGCCCTCGCGTGTGCGAATCTGCGTCATGGCCGAAAGCCGGGACCCGTAGGCGGGCGATATGTAACCTTTCGACACCTCGGCCGATTGGACCGTTTCGCCGCTAAAAATCGAGAGGATGCCGTAGGCATGCGCCTGATTGTAGATCGGCACGTCGTCGTAAAGAATTAATGTCTGGTCGTTGCTGCCGCCGCGTACCAGCAGCCCCGACATACCGTCCTTTCCGGCCGAGACGCCCGGAAGCAGTTGCAGGAATTTGAATATGTCTTTTTCGCCCGCGAACAGCGGGGCGTATTTAAGCTGCTCGATGTCCACGGCGATATTGCCCGTCTGCTTGTAGACCATCAACGGCCTGCGGGCGGTGACGACTACCGAATCTATCGCTTCGGTGCGTGAAATGCTGTCGGCGGGAGTTTGCGCCGTAAGTAAGGCGGGAATGCAAAGCGCCAGACAGCCTGCGAGCAGTTTCCTCATAATTCGGGCGTCGTGTAATAGTTATATCCGGCGAAGATGCCGATACCGTTGTCAATGTTCGAGTAGACCGTGATCTGCTCGATAAAGGGATTTTCCTGAGCACTTTCCCCCGTATTCAGCTCATGTTTATATCGGGAGCGCATATAGCGGTCGTAGGTATCGGATGCCGCAATAATCTGAAATGTGTGCCTGTTTTCAACGGCTCCGAAAACCGAGAAACGGAGCGGGAATGCTGCGCCGAGATTTTCGCGGGCGACACGCAGAAAATATTCGAAATCTATGGTACTTCCTTTTTCGTCGGATTCGTAGGCGTCGTTCGCGCCGTTCACCTGATCGACAAATACGGAAGTCGTATAGAACGCATATATATCTTTTTCTCCGTTATTGTCCCGTTCCGTACCCCGGAGCCAGATAGCTTTGGCATCCACGCCAGCAGTAAGGTCAGTCATGTCGAAATGCCGATACCATCCCTTTTGGTGCGCGAACGATATGCGGGCTGCGGGCGCTTCGGGAATCGTCGTTCGGGCAGACAACTCGCCATAACCGGGGACCGACACAACAAGACGGTAAGAGCGCCCGGCAGCAGCCCGGAACGTTGTTTGGGTCGTACCCTCCGGATCGGCCGGGCAGCGCACAACCTCGGTATTATCTTCATACAGGCGGATTTCGGCTTCCCCAACGGGAGTGAACCCGCTTTGAGCCGAGTAGCTGCGGCTCCAATGCAGGCGTACTGCAAAGGGTTCCTGCGGCGAGATCAACGCATTGACAACCACGCGGGGCTTAAAATCCTTTTCGCCGAACGAATAATCGACCTCGCAGGCCCAGCAGATAAAAACTACAAAGAATACCGAAATGCAGCGCAGCATGGTTTATTTAACCTTAATTATCAACTTATCTCCCTTACGGCTTTCCGGACTGCATTCGTCATAATAGCCGTAATCAAGACGTAGCACGATTTTTTTACCGGACGTGCCGCCGCTGATATTTACTCGTAAAGGAAGTTGCAGGGCATCCTTATTCTTGAAATTGAAAGCCTGCTCGCTGAGGATGAAATCACCTCCGGGATTTGCCGTGGAAAGATTCTCCTCGACAACGACCTTTACCGTCTGTTTGGGATGAGCTTTGGCTGCAAAAGCATTGCGTGTAACCAATAAATCCACCTGCGCACCGGGTCCGACAGTTATTTTCGTAACAGGTTCAACCCAGCCCTCCTGCGATGGATCGTTATGCAGGAAATAAAACATGTCCTCGAAGCTCCAAACATGTTTTTCATCGTTGCAAGAAATGAATCCGATGGTAAACGCAAGCAGGAAAAGAAGTTTTTTCATAACAAAAGGGGTTAAAATAGTAAAGGAAACAGAGACTTTCTATCTCTGTTTCCTTGATGAAGTATAGTTAAATACACTCAGACACAGGCAACTGAATTAATTGCATGCAGCAGTTGATGTCTGTCAAAGCACCGCAATTACCCATCTCACGGCTTCGTGCCCTATGTACAATGCAGTTGAATCCGCTCGGCATAGGTACTTCCGTAGGGGTCATGTTGAATTGACCGTTTCCGAAACCGATGGTCGCATACAGGTTCTTTGTGGATTCCGTTTTCGAATAATTATTTCTGTATGTTTCGAAAGAAATTCGTTTCCCGGCGATGGTTAAATCCCAATGCAGATTCTCAATATAAAAGCGGTCATTGTAGGTATTCCATCCTATCAGGGTCTTCTTCTTTTGTCCCGAAACATGCACCTGAATAGCAAAGGAGGTGTTATAGTATTTCTGTCCATTTACCTCTTGTACAACAGAGTGACGCAATACGTTGGTGCGAGAGAAAACTTTGTACTTTTTTGTTTCACGACGGCGATCCGTATATTTCTGCGAAATCTCTCCTCTGGTCTGGGTTTCATCGAATACAGGCGCAACATAACCTATTTCTTCAACTTCAACAGCCCTTGTTTTTGCATCGGTCCTCTCGATAGTTACGGATTCCGCGTTCACGGTATGTTTGACATCACCGACATAAAAAACTCCATTAATGTCTGCAATGCTGGCATAACCGACAGAAGTGATAACAGGCATCAGGCGGTCATTATCCATTTTAAGATAACCTGCGCAGGTTTCAAAAACCGCTTGGTACTCCTCCGGAGTTTCACAGGCGATAATATCATCCAACATACCATCCGTGAACGAACGCCACGAGGTGAAATTATGCGCTTTCTCGAAAGCGTGCAGAGATTCTTCCGAAGTCAGCGATTCCAAAGTGTTCAGGCAAACTTCACCTGATGAAAAATGCAGTGTGCCGTCAATGCAGACAATATCACCCCCGACGCCCATTTCCTGCGGTTCCGGTGCTGTCTGTTCAGGGGGCGTTTCTTTCGTGCAGGCAAAAGCGACAGCCGCAAGACCTGCCAGTAAAACGATAGAAATATGTTTCATAATCATAATTTTAAAGGTAAATCTAAGAAATTATTCGGTAAACTCGATCTGTCCGGTGTAAATCGTACCGTTTTCATATTCGACGGTAATCAGATAAACCCCGCAGTCGAGGTCCGACACGTCGAGTGTCGCAATCTGATCCCCGAAATTCACCATTTCCGTAAGATAGGTTCCATTGCCGGAGATCGTAACGAATGCCCGGTCGCAATTCTCCGGAGAGTAAAGCGTAATGGTGTTGCCATCCGGAGAAAGCACCGCATTAATCGGCGGCATGACGCTGCGCGGACCTTTGACCGTCATTTTCTTTTCCAGATAAACGGACGTGGTTTTCGGTCGTTTCCGATTTGCATACGCTTCAAAGCAAATTCCGGCTCCGATGCAGCACAGCACAAGTAATAAAAGTAATTTTTTCATGTGATAAGATATGTGGGTTAGAAAATAGCAAAGTTAGGCTTTCGGTTTCTTCCGATAGCAAAATCAGCGCCGATAAAATCTATCACACAAAGTCAATAAATTATTGATATACAGAAAAATAAAAACCGCGAGAATTGCAAAAATCTCGCAGTTTTTATAATGTATGCGATAATTGTCTGAAAAACAAAATATTACATGTTATTTTTTTGGGATTTTTCAACGGGGGGGGTAATTTATTTGATAATCAGAATGTTATTGCATTTTCTGAATAAAAAAGTCTTTTTCGGCCGAATCCGATGCCGCAATTCGGGCTTTCAATCTCGATTTGCGGTTGTAGATATTCGATACCGAATCGCCGATTATAACGCTGATGATTTGCGCCGAGAATCCGGCGTAGATGTAACATAGCAAATCTATATCCGCAGGTTTGAATTTCGGGAACTGCTTCCGCAGTTTCACGATGATATTGTCATTTACCGTGTTTACGATCTCCTCCAATTCTTTTTTGGTCGCGGGATTGGATGCAAGGTTCGTAAAGAAGTTTCTCACTTGTTTGTAAATGACCTCCTGCTGTGCTTTTGTATTGTTCCGTTCATAGAACGCCCGGCCGAGTTGGTCGAGGAACTCGAAGCGGGACAACACCAATTCTTTAAGTTGCACCTCCTGTCCCTCCTTGACGGCAAGATGTTCGAGGATGCGGTTTTTCGATGCCCGGATGCTGTCAACGGCCAACATGTAGCGTTCAACCTGCTGTTGTTTTCGTTTCATGCGTTCCCGATAGTAGTAGATCAGGAAAATTGCGACGGCGCAGATCAGCAGTCCGACAATATATTCAAAGTAAGTTCGTACTTTCAGGCGGTAACTCGCAAAAGCGGTTTGCTCTTTATAATATTTTCCCTCGGCGGCGGTTGCTGACTGAGATACCACCATGCGGGATACGGAATCGCTCAACCAGATATATTCATTGATCGAATTGGCTGCTTCCTCTGAATTTCCGGATGCCAATTCAATTTGAATAGATAGATATGCCAGTTGTGCATCGTCCCGAATATCCTCCGCCAACTCCGAAGCGATATTGAAATAATATCGTGCGCTGTCTATCTTGTGTTGCAGATAATAGACTTTGGCCAATACTCTATATTGATAAATTGACAGACCATCTGGAGCGGTCCGCTCAATTTCCTTTACGGCCTGCAAGGCTTTTGGATAATCGCCCTCATTTACATAAATATCCCCCAAATTGCTTAAACAAGCAATAACCATATCGTTATCTTCCTGCTGTGCGGCTGCTTGCAGAGCTTGCGAATAGTATTTTACGGCATTGTCGTTATCGCCCAAACTGGAATAGGCATTGGCGATATTAAGTATCGCATTATTCATAAACGCAGGATTGCGTAGTTTTTCCCAAGCGTCATAAGCATTCTGATAATATTCCAGCGCTCCGTTAAAATTCATCTGCTCGGAATAGACCTCCCCGATACGGGAGTATACCAAACCCAGATAATAATTCTTATGCGCCGCGAGAGCGTATTTTTCCGCAGTCAGATAATAGCGCATGGCTTCCTGATAATCGTCGCCGTTTTGATAGATTCGCCCATAGTGATAGTTAATCAGAAACTTCACCGAATCCGAGCAAATCCGGTTGTCGTAATACCGGTATGCAATACGTATCAGCGAATCATCATCGGCATCCACATAATTTTTATCGAGTGCCGCGGAATACAAGAGAGCGTATTTTGCCCGCGTGCTGCGCCGCAGAATCCGGTCGGGGTCAATATTCTCGATAATGCGCAATGAGCTGTCCGGTTCGATGCGTAACAATCTTGTCGCAATAGACAATTCTTGCTCGACTTGCTTATTGTTGCCACAGCTGAATAGGAGAAAACCCGTTAAAAAAGATAATAAGTATTTCATAATTGTCAAATCTAATCATAAAAATACATATATTTTTTGACATCTATTTCTGAAAGAAAATTATATCGAAAAATTCTTAAATTTGATAATATATTGACTTGCCATTTTATCATCGATATATTTTATTCATCTTAAATAAAAACAGAAGACGAGTACAAGGTTCAGCACTTTGTAATCGTCTCAGCTGTTATATTGTTATAAAGAATATTATCTAATTTTATTACCCTTGATGCTTTTCAGTATAATTTGCCTATCGCGAAAATTTTCCGTATCTTGCAAAAGGTTATTTGAAACGCGGTATTTCAGCGCAACAGACTGAAAACAAACCGTTGCCTTTTCGTTACCTACTATCTTATACAAAAATGTAACGACCCGATGAATCAGGTCGTTACATCACTTTAATCCCACACCATACGGGACCGGCAAATTTTTCGGCGATTTATGCCGGAAACGGAGATGAATCCGTCCGAATGCAGCATATTGCCGTATGCTTCGATCGGATTCTGTTCGGGAATGGGCGAGAAGGCGAGAGACTGCATGTTGTCATTCAGCATGATGCGCAATGAAAGGCAAAAAAAGTAAACGAGGCGACGGCCTGGAAACCGAAACCTCGTTTACGATAGTCAATAGTGAACTCTCCGCGGATGCGGTCCTTTCTTGCCGCTGCGGGGTTATTTCACCGAGACGGGCAGCGTGGCGGCGATGTCGGCCGACGAGGTTCCCAGCGAAAGGGTGTATTCGCCCGGGTTGACCTTCCAGCCGCGCGACTGCGTGTCCCAGAACGCCAGCGCCTGCCGGTCGAGTTCGAACTCCACGACGGCGCTTTTGCCGGGGGCCAGGGTCACTTTCCGGAAGCCTTTCAGCTCCTTTTTCGGCCGGAGGACCGTCGGGGCGTTCTCCGTGACGTAGAGCTGCACGACCTCCGCGCCCTCGCGATCGCCCGTGTTGGTCAGCGTGACGCTCACCTTCAGCGGCTTGTCGGCGGGGAACGCCTTCGGGGCGCGGGGTTTCGAAAGCTCGAACGTGGTGTACGAAAGTCCGAATCCGAAGGGGTAGAGCGGTGCGATGCCCTTGGTCTCGTACCAGCGGTAGCCGACCAGCACCGACTCCTTGTAGTCGATGTCGTAGAGCTGGATCAGGCGTTCGTTGTAGGCGCGGGGCGCCTTGTTGTAGAACTCCGCGCCGGCGGGCATCGTGCCTTTGGCGGGGGAGTCGTTGAACTCCTTCTCGATGGTCATGGGCAGTTTGCCCGAGGGCGACAGTTTGCCCGAAAGAATGTCGGCCAGCGCCGTGAAGCCGCTCTGGCCCGGATACCAGCCGTAGATCACCGCCGCGGCTTTGTCGTTCCAGCCGCCCATGCGGATTCCCGAACCCGAGTTGACCAGCACGATGGTGTTGGGATTGGACTCGACGGCCGTGCGGATGAAGGCCTCCTCCTCCTTGGGCAGCGCGAAGGGGCGTTCGAACGACTCCACGTCGATCGTGCCCGTCGAGAGCAGCACCACGTCGGCGGCGGCCAGCTCCTCGCGGGAGGGTTTTTCGACGACGCGGACCGCATCGCCGTAGACCTCGCGGAGCGCCGCGGTCAGCGTCACGTTGTCGTAGCCCAGCACCTCGGCCGAGGACGACGTGCTGCCTCCCGTGCGGGGAATCTGCTCGGTGAAGCGTCCCGTCAGCAGGATTTTGCGGCCTTCGGCGAGGGGCAGGATGCCGTTGTTGCGCAGCAGTACGATGCCCTCGGCGGCCACGTCGTAGCCGGTCTGCTTGTGCGCCGGGAATTTCTCCAGCAGGGCGGGAACGTACTTCTCCCGGTCGTAAAGTCCGAAGGCGATGCTCGTGGCGATGTTGGGGCGGATCATTTTCTCAATGTCCTTTTCGGTGATGCGGCCCTCCTTGAGCAGCGCGCGCACCTCGCCGAAGAACTCCTTGCGGCCCGGCATCTCGACGTTCTGGCCGCTCTTGACCACCTTCTCCGTGTCGTTCACCGACGACCAGTCGCTCATCACGCAGCCCCGGAATCCCAGCTCGCCGCGCAGGATGCGCCGGATCAGGTCGGCGTTCTGCCCGGCCCACTCGCCGTTGAGGCGGTTGTAGGAGGTCATCACGTAACCCACGCCAGCGTCGATGCCGGCCTTGAACGGCGGCAGGTAGAGTTCGTGCAGCGCCCGTTCGTCGACGATCGAGTTCGAGCGGCGGCGGTAAAATTCCGTCTCGTTGCAGATGAAGTGTTTCAGACACGCCACGGTTCCCGTCGACTGCATGCCCTTCACATACTCGGCGACCATCGCCGAGGCGAGCAGCGGATCTTCGCCCATGTATTCGAAGTTGCGTCCGTTCTGCGAGTTGCGGTAGATGTTCATGCCCGGACCCAGCAGGACTTCGATGCCTCCGGCGCGGCACTCTTCGCCCACGGCTTCGGCATAACGATAGGCCAGCGACGGGTTGAAGGTCGCTGCGAGGGAGATCGGGCACGGAAAGGCCGTCGAACGCTCCAGCTGGCGGACCATCGTCGGGTCGGACAGGTTGTCGCGCATGTGCACGCCCTGCGTGGCGTCGGAGAGATAGATGTAGGGCATGCCTTTCTCGGGCACGCCGTAGAAGAAGAACGAGGAGTAGCCGCGCATGAACGAGATCTTCTCGTCGAGGGTCAGCTGTGCGATCCGGGCGTCGGCCTGCCGGTAGGCCTCGTCCCACGCTACGACCTGCTGGGCGGCGGCCGGTGCGATCGCCGCGGCTGCCGTTGCGAAGGCGAGCAAAAGTTTTACGGAGGTTTTCATCGTTTTTTGAATTGGTTTGCGTTTCTGTCTTCTGCAAAGTTAGCGCATGAACGGCCCGCCGGAACGGCTCTTCGGAAAAATATAAACGATATGAACTGTCAGTTTTCTGAAAACCAGTTGATTGATGTTTCGGATGGCGTTGAATTATACAAATAAAACAGGTCCGATAATTTGCTTTTGCATGCTTTTTATCGTTATATTTGTGCAAATCCGTTGCCTGAAATGAAAAAACTGCCTCTCCTTTTCGCGGCCTTTCTCGTCGTCTCCGCATCCGGTCTGCGTGCCGGGGAACCTTCGGACATACATACGCTGCTTCGCCGCCTGGACGGTCTGCTCGACCGCCGCGAGGAGTTCCTGCTCCGCCACGAAGCGCGCCTCGACTCGCTCAAATCCCTGCTATGCGGCGACACCCTCGGGTTCGGGGCGCGTTATGCCGTCACGGCGGAGATCGCGGAGCGTTATTTCGCCTACCAGAGCGACTCGACGATCGCCTACCTGCGCCGGAATGTCGCGCTGGCCGAAAGGGCGGGGAATGCCGACCTGACGATCCGCGCCAAATCGGTCATGGCGATGTGTTACAGCATGAACGGCCGCTTCCTCGAAGCCGACCGGGTGCTGGCCGGAGTGACCGACACGCTGCATATGAGCCGTGCGACGCAGGCGGCCTATTATGCCGCGCAGCACCGCCAGAACCGCGAGTGCCGCAGCCAGAGCGAGCCGGGGGCGGAGCGCGACCGGTTTCGGGCCTGCGAGGAGTACTACGCCCGCCGTGCGCTGGAAACCACCGGCGACATCTCGAAACGTTTCTATTTCGCCTACCTCGTCGCCGTGGACGAAGGGGGTTACGACCGTGCCGCCGCGGCCTGCGACAGTGCGTTGGCATGCGCTCCGCCCGCGTCGCACGACTATGCCCGGGCGGCGTTCTACCGTTCGGAGACCGAAAGGTTCCGGGGCGACGAAGCGGCTCGTTTCGAATGGCTCGTGCGCGCCGCCATGGCCGACGTGCAGGGAGCTGTCCGCGACTACGGCGCCTTGGGCGGCGTGGCCGAAGAGCTGCTGCGCCGGGGCGACGCCGCACGGGCGATGCGGTGTATCCGCGTTGCGATCAACGACACGCAGGCCTACAATTCGCCCATCCGTTCGTGGCGCGACATGGCGATTCTGCCCCAGATCGAGCAGGCGTACAGCGAGCGCAATGCCCGTCTGCGCGCGATGTACGTCGCGCTGATCCTTCTGGCCTTTCTTTTCGCCCTCTCGGCAATCGGAGGCGTGCTGTTCGTCCTGCGCCAGAACCGGCGGCTCAACGCCGTGCAGCAGACCTTGCGCGAGTCGAACGGGAAACTGGCCGAGCTGGCTGCCAGCCTGCGCGAAACCAATGCCGACCTGAGCCGGCAGAACATCCGCATCGCCGACGCCAACCGCATCAAGGAGGTTTATATCGGCGGGTTCCTGAAGACGATCTCCGAATATATCTACAAACTGGCCGACACCTACCGTCATGTCGGCCGGATGCTGCGCGACGGCCGTTCCGACGAGCTGCGCCGCGAGTACGCCGGAACCGATGTCCGGAGCGACGAACTGAAAGAGTTTTACCACAATTTCGACACCACCTTTCTGGGGCTTTTCCCCTCGTTCATCGGGGAGTTCAACCGCCTGCTCGCCGACGATGCGCGCATCGGGGTCCGCCGTCCGGGAAGCCTCACGACCGAACTGCGCATCTTCGCGCTGGTCCGGCTGGGCATCACCGACACGGCGACCATCGCCGCACTGCTGCACTGTTCGGTCAATACGGTGTACAGCTACCGTTCGCGCATGCGGCTGCGTTCGCTCGTTCCGGAGCGGGATTTCGAACAGCGGGTGCAGTCCATCGGTCTCGGGGACGATGCCGCGGAGCTTTCCGGGACCTGATCGGAACGGGGCCTCTTGTCGGCGAAACACGGAGTTTTTTCGCTCGGGGTGTACGCTCCGACGCGGAAATGCGTATATTTGCAGCACGCATATACCGATACGATGAAAGATTTTGCAGCCATAGATTTCGAAACGGCCAACGGCAAGCGCACGAGCGTCTGCTCGGTGGGCGTCGTCGTCGTGCGCGGCGGCGAGGTGGTCGATACGTTTTACCGCCTGATCCGTCCCCGTCCCAATTTTTACAGCCATTTCACGACGGCCATCCACGGTCTGCGCTATGAAGATACGGCTGATGCCCCCGATTTCGCGTCGGTGTGGCGCGAAATCGAACCCCGTATCGAGGGGCTGCCGCTCGTGGCCCACAACTCGCCCTTCGACGAAGGCTGCCTGCGGGCCGTCTTCGAACTGTACGGCATGCCCTGGCCCGGTTATACCTTCTACTGCACCTGTCGGGCCTCGCGCCGCACCTTCGGCAGCCGCCTGCCCAACCATCAGCTGCACACCGTCTCCGCCGCCTGCGGCTTCGAACTCGAAAACCACCACCACGCGCTGGCCGATGCCGAGGCGTGCGCGCAGATTGCCCTGAAAATCTTGTAATATATATAGGTGTCGCCCGAGAAGTCTGATTTTTACGATTTCACCCCTGCCGGAGAGCTTCCGGCAGGGGTGACTTTTTTCGGGGGACTTTTCGGACGGATTTTTCGGACGGCCTTTTCTCTCCGTCAAAGCCCCAGCTCCAGCTGGAAGCGGATCTCCCAGCGGTTGTAATTGGGGTCTATGGACCTGCTCCGGGTGTTGTACGACATGTCGGCCTGCACTTTGAGGCTGTGGCCGATGATGTAGCGCGTGATGCCCAGCGTGGTCTGGTTCCAGTTGCGGTATCCGGCCAGCGGCTGCACTTCGCTGTCCGGGAACAGCGTCGAGTTGCGCAGGGCGATTTCCCATTTTTTGTTGAACAGGTAGCTGGTCTGCACGTTGAGACCCTGCCCGTTGTAGACGAAGGCTCCGGTTTCGGGGCTGAACAGCGGGTCGCTGCACGAACGGCCCATGAAATCGGTGTAGAAGGCGAAGCCCCGGTATTCGAGGATGAAATCGACGAAATAGGACCCCAGGTTGCGTGTGGCGTCGCCGGGCATCACGGCTCCCCGCTGACCCTTCAGCCGCGAGGCCTTGTGGTTGTAGGAGTAGGCTCCGGCGAGCAGAATCTTCACCCGCTCCTCGAATTCGTAGTTGCCCTCGATGACGTCGCCCTTCGACTTGAAGCGTCCCAGCGGATAGAGTTCCAGACGCCCCGTATAGGCCAGCCCTCCGGTCGGCGAACTGCCCCAGTTGCGGCCTTCGCCCAGCGTGACGGAGCCTTTTGCCGAGAGGTTGAAGCCCTCGCCGTGGCGCATGTTGTATTCGCCGAAGAACCCGAAGTCGCGGTCGAGGTTGAATTCGCTGTTGACGATGCTCCGGTCGACGAATTGCAGGGCGCTCGACGAGTTGATCCGCGCGCGGTTGGCCTTGATCTTGGTCTGCCCGAAGCCGATGTTCCAGGTGGCGTTGGGCACGTAGTAGACGATGGCGTCGCGCACGATGTTCATGTCGCCGCCGGGCAGCGGCTCTGTGTCGTAGGAGGTGAATCCCAGCTGGACCGAGTAGACCAGTTTGGGCGAATAGATGTAACCGTCGAAGCGCAGCCGCAGCCGTTTGACGCGGGCCTCGGTCTTGGTGAGCGTGAAGTCGTCGTCGAACGACAGCGCCAGAAGGTTCTGCATGCGGAAGCGCATCGTCAGTTCGAACCAGTCGTTTTTGGGCCGGAAGGTGATGCCCTTGCCGATTTCGATGTTGGGCATGTTGCGCAGCTGTGCCAGCAGTTCGCCGGTTGAATCGGCCGCGATGATTTCGGTGCGGAGGTTGCGTTTCTGCGCCGCAGGGACCTGCGGCCTCTCCTGTGCCGCGGCCAGCGACCAGCAGGCGGTCAGCAGGAGCAGGATCGGGAATTTTTTCATCGTATCTTTCTGTTAATTCTCTTTCGGTTGCATGTCGGACAAAAGTACAAAAAATATGCAGAGTCCGGGGAACCGCGATGCAAAGTTGGGGCGTAAATCTGAAACGAATTTGAAATACAGGGGCGGCAGAGGGCTTTCGGCGGGTAAAAAGATGCGGCGGAAGAGATAAAATCCGGAAAAATAGGATTTCTGGAATAAAATGTGTATCTTTGTTGCCAAACAATCGAGTTTTGTTTTGAATCTTTCTTTGTAAGTGTTTGATCCCGCAGTCCATCGCGGTTTCCCCCATTCTCAAAATCGACCTCATTAGCTTGCTCTTTTGTTGGGAGCGGTGCGCCTTGTGCGCTTCGGTATTTGCAAAAAAATAATTGATAAATGGCCAAACGAATTACATCGGGAAAGAGAGAAAGAGAGAAATTAAAGCAGACCAAACGTCAGGACAAGCAGAAGAAAAAGGAGGAGCGTCTGAGCGGCGGGAGCCGCAGTTTCGAGGACATGCTGGCGTATGTCGACGAAAACGGCGTCCTTCACACGACCCCGCAGGATGTGAAGCCCAAGGAGGAGATCGACGCCTCGCAGATCGAAATTTCGGTCCCGAGACAGTCGGAAATCGAGGAGGAGGAGCCGATGAGCGGCCGGGTGGAATATTTCACCGCATCCAAAGGCTACGGCTTCATCAAGGATGCCGCCAGTTCCGAGAAATACTTTTTTCACATCACCAACGCCCCGGCGGGCATTGCCGAAGGGGACCGGGTGACGTTCGAACTCGAACGCGGCACGCGGGGAATGAATGCAGTACGAATAGTTATCAGTAACAAATAACACTTTTTTAATTAACTTATCAAGAGAATGAACATTTATGTTTCGCATCTGAGCTGGGGCACGAGCAGTGAGGGCTTAGGAAATTTATTCATGCAGTTCGGCGAAGTAGCGTCGGCTAACGTTATTACCGACCGGGAGACGGGCCGTTCGCGCGGTTTCGGCTTCGTCGAGATGCCCAATGAGGAAGAGGGTCAGAAGGCCATCGACCAGCTCAACGGAACCAGCTTCGAGGGTCAGACGATCACGGTCAACGTGGCTCGTCCCCGCGAGGAGCGCTCTTCGGGCGGCTACGGCGGCAATCGCGGAGGCGGTTACGGCGGCAATCGCGGAGGCGGTTACGGCGGCAACGGCGGCGGTTACGGTCGCAACCGGTACTAATTCCGGATTTTATTTCAGAACGGATCTCCGGGAGAGCGTTTCTCCCCATACCATACGGAGCGGGGCGGTTTTTACCGCCCCGTTTTTTGCTTTTCCCTATTTTCCACACGCCCAGCGACATCGGGAAAAAGAGCGAAAAATTACCCGCGGGACCTCTGTTTTTCCCGAAAAAAGCGATAACTTGCCGCCATGAAGGAGACGGTGCTCGAAAAACTCAAGGTGCTGGCCGAGTCGGCCAAATACGACGTTTCGTGCGCTTCGAGCGGCGTGACGCGCAAGCATCGTGCGGGCGGGGTGGGCAGCGCCGCGGGGTGGGGCATCTGCCACTCTTTCACGGCCGACGGACGCTGTGTCTCGCTGCTGAAGATCATGCTCACCAACGTCTGCATCTACGACTGCGCCTACTGCATCAACCGCCGCAGCAACGACATTCCGCGCGCCGCCTTCACGCCGGGCGAACTGGCCGAACTGACCATCGAGTTCTATCGCCGCAACTACATCGAGGGGCTTTTCCTCTCGTCGGGCGTCGTCCGCGATCCCGACTATACGATGGAGCGCATGGTCCGCGTGGCCCGCGACCTGCGCACGGTGCACCGTTTCAACGGGTACATCCATCTGAAGAGCATTCCCGGTGCCAGCCGCGAACTGGTGGCCGAGGCCGGACGCTACGCCGACCGCATGAGCGTCAACATCGAAATCCCGACCGAACGCAACCTGCAATTGTTGGCTCCCGACAAGAATTACGAAAGCATCTACCGCCCGATGAGCTACATCCAGCAGGGGGTGCTCCAGAGCGCCGAGGAGCGTACGCGCTTCCGCCATGCGCCCCGCTTCGCTCCTGCCGGGCAGAGCACGCAGATGATCGTCGGGGCCACGGACGAGAGCGACCGCGACATCCTGCTGCTCTCGTCGGCCCTCTACGGACGGCCCACGATGAAGCGGGTCTACTACTCGGGCTTCATTCCCGTCAATCCCTACGACAAGCGGCTTCCGGCGCTCGACAAGGCGCCGCTCGTGCGCGAGAACCGGCTCTACCAGGCCGACTGGCTGATGCGTTTCTACGGGTTCCGCGCCGAGGAGATCGCCGATGAGCAGACGCCCCGGCTGGATCTCGACATCGACCCCAAGCTGGCCTGGGCTTTGCGGAATCCCGCGTTTTTTCCCGTCGATGTCAACCGTGCGGACTACGAGGCTCTGCTGCGCGTGCCGGGCATCGGGGTCAAGTCGGCCCGGCTGATCGTCTCCTCGCGCCGCTACCGGACGCTGACGCAGCAGTCGCTGCGGCAGATCGGCGTGGTGATGAAGAAGGCGCAGTATTTCATCAGCTGCCGGGAACTTACTGCGGGGCAGGGCGTCAACGAACTGCGCCCCGAGCAGGTGCGCCGCCTGCTGACCGCTCCGCAGCGGCGGAAAACGGGTAATAACGAAGGCCAACTGACCCTTTTCTGACGCGATGCTGGTTTTCCGATATGACAAATCCTTCGACGGGCTGCTGTCGGCCCTGTTCGATGCCTACTCGATGCGGGCGTTTCCCGAGGCGCTGATCGGCCCCGGGGAACCCGAACCGCTTTTTACGGAGCGCGTCCACGACGTTGCGACCGACGAGGCGCATGCCGGCCGTGTGTGGCGGGGACTGGAACGGCGGCTGACCGCCCGCACCCGTTCGATGTTCGTCTATGCCTGGCACGGGGAGCAGCCGCAGGGCGACCTGCTGATGCTGCGCTGTCTGCGCCGCGTTTTCGACGAGGGCGGAGGCGTCGTGGCCGACCAGGCCGATCCCGACATGAAGTCCCTTTTCCAGTTGGCGCTCAAGGTCTCCCACGAGCGGGAACGTCTCAAACAGTTCGTCCGCCTCCAGAAAGCCGCCGACGGGACCTATTTCGCCGCCGTCACGCCCGAGCACGACGCCCTGCCGTTGGCGGTGGACTATTTCACCGACCGTTTCGCCGACCAGCGGTGGCTGATCTACGACAGGCGGCGCGATTGCGGCTACTATTACGACGGGCATACGGCGCGGTGCGTCACGCTGGAGGACGACCGGGGAATGATCGCCGACAAACTTGCCGACGAATGGCTCGCCGAGGACGAGCGGCAGTTTCAGCTGCTGTGGAAAAACTATTTCCGGGCGCTGGCGATCCCCCAGCGCATCAACGAACGCCAGCAGCGCCGTATGATGCCCCGTCGTTACTGGAAGCATCTGACTGAAATGGAGTGACCGGCCGGGACGGGGAGGCCGGTTTTCGGTCAGACATGCAGGTTGAACAGCTTGGCGATGCCCGTCACGACGATCTGGACGCCGACGCAGAAGGTGAAGAAGGCGACCATTTTGTTGATGACGATGCTGCCGCTGTTGCCGATTTTGCGGATGATCCGTTCGCCCTGCGACAGGAACAGATAAAGTATCAGGCACATCAGTACGATGACCAGCGCGATGATCGCGTAGGAGAGCAGGCCCCGCGCCCAGCCGTTCTTCATGCTGACCGACGCCATCAGCGTCAGGATGACCGAGACGCTGCCCGGGCCGATGCTGATGGGAAAGGTGATCGGGTAGAAGATCTGCGACTCGATGGCCGATTTGTGAATGGGGTTGACGTCCTTGCCCTGCGTCCGTCCCACCGAGGAGTCCGAATCGCCGAGCCATTGCAGGGCGGTGCGGCAGATCAGCAGTCCTCCGCCCAGTTGGATGACCGGGAGCGAAAGCCCGAAAAGCGACAGCACGAAATGCCCCACGGCCAGGCTGCCCAGCCCGACGAGCAGATAGTCGGTGACGATTCTGCGGATGATCGACCTGCGGTCCTCGTCGTTCAGCCCCGACAGCAGTCCGTTGACCAGGAATCCGGCTCCCACCGGGTTGGCCACCGGGAACAGCGCCATGAAGGCGGATATGAACGTGAACAGAAACCCTTCCTTTAACATCTTGAGGCTCGGAACTTTGTATTGCAGGCTTGAGTCTGGCAAGAACCGTTCCAAACCTTTCCGGTTTGCGGGTGGAGCCATATCGCCCGGAGGCGGAAGCCGTTCGGTTCCCGGACCACGCGTAATCCCGGTCTCCAACGACGACAACAATCGCAGACCGGAAAAGTAAAACCCTGCAAGTCGTTGATCTTGCAGGGTTTTCTGTTTTATAGCCGCTTTGCGTGTCGGCTTTTGCGGAGAGGACGAGATTCGAACTCGTGGTACAGGTTGCCCCGTACGTCGGTTTAGCAAACCGGTGGTTTCAGCCACTCACCCACCTCTCCGGACACGCCTTCCGGCTGTTAACTCCGAAAGGGTGTGCAAATATAGAATCTTTTTAGGGAAATACAAAGAAATGCGGTCAAAATTTGTATTTTTGCGTAAATCCTCGCACCCCGGTTTGAAACGCATCCGTTGCATATTATATATGGTGTGCTGCTTTTGTCGCGGTATCCGCCGCAGCGCAGCCTGCGCCGGAAAACCGCCTCGTGCGGCCGCTCGCCGAGGTGCTGCCCGAAGCTGCGCCGTGCGCTTTTCCGGGCGGACTGCCCCCGGCGGCTCTCCGAAGCTGCGCACGACCGGAACGAATCATCGAAAAACTGGAATAGCCATGAAACGGATTCTCTTGCTTTTGCTGGCCCTCGGGGCCGTTTGCAGCCTGAATGCCAAAACCCGGAAATGCCTCTACCGTGTGACGGTCACGGGCAAGCGCGCCGAATGTCCGGTCGTGATCCGCGATGTGCCCGAGTGGGCGCAGAGCGCCGTCGTGTCGCTCGGCGGCGTTCACCGGATTCCCTCCCAGCTGGACCGGGAACTGGGCGAACTGGTCTTCGTCTCCGACATTTCCGGCAGCCAGAATTTCCAGGTTCTCTACTCCTCGGACCCCGACAAGCGCGTTTTCAAAAAACGCGTACATGCCCAGATGTGGCTCAAGAACCCCGACAAGACCCTGCGAGCCGTCGGCTGCGCCTCCTCGGAGAAGAACGACATGTACCATAAACTGCACCACCACGGCCCGGCCTTCGAGTCGGAGTACGCCGCCTACCGCATCTATTTCGACAACAAGCAGACCATCGACACCTACGGCAAGAAGCGTCCGCAGCTCGAGCTGGCCGAGACGATGTGGTATCCTTCGGACGAGCAGCTCTCCCGCGGCTACGGCCACGACAACCTGCGCGTCTTCGGGTCGGTGGGCGTGGGGACGCTCAAGGGCTGGGACGCCGAAAAGAGAAAGATGGTCCACATCACCGATTTCAAACGCCGCGAAGCCCGCATTCTGGCCGACGGACCCATCCGCACGGTGGTCGAAATGCGGGTCGAAGGGTGGCGCTACGGAGGGCGCGAGATCACGATGACCTCGCGCTACATTCTCTACGCCGGGCACGGCGACGTGCAGGTCGAAAACCGCATCGAGGGCGACTTCAGGGGACTGGTCTTCACGACTGGCGTGATGAAGATGGCCGAAAGCGAGGTCTGTAAGAACGATAACGTGATCGCCGCCTTCGGGCGCGACTTCCCCGAAAACGACACCGTGAAGTGGGAGCGCGAGAGCGTCGGGCTGGCCGTCGCCGTGCCGCAGAGGCAGATCGTCTCGCAGACCGACGACAAGACCAGCTACCTCTTCCAGCTCACGCCCGATGCCCGCGGACGGATCGACTACGCGTTCGAGATGATCTGGCGCAAGAGCGAATGGCTCAAGGACCGCAGCGATACCGAATGCGTCCTGGGACTGATGGAGTCGGTGGGTGCGGCCCGGACCCCGGTCGTCGTTTCGCGGATCAGACAGTTTTGAGAAAAAGTGCATCGTTTGCGTCAAAAAATCCCTGTCCGATAAGCGGGGGCAGTGTACTTTTGTATACCTGAAATTGCGAAAATTTTACGTATACGAATAAAACCACCTCTCTTATGAACTTCAGACAAGTGACGATTTGCGCAGCCGCGGCGCTCCTGGCAGCCGCCGCAGGATGCCGCGCACACGCCCCGGCCTGCAACCTTCCGTTCGAGATGCCGCAGGTCGCCCGGCCCGCGATTCCTTCGAATGCGGTCAGCGTCGCCGACTGCGGCGGCTCGGGCGGCGGCGACGCGGGAACCGGCTATGCGATGACCCTCTCGGTCACGGCGGGTGTGCTCTCGCCCAACATCACGGGCCTGCCGACCAGCTGGGCTGCCGGCGACAGTACGTGGACGGCGACCGACGATACCGGGGCCGCCAGGTAGCCGGAAGGCTTCGCATGAAAGAGGCGCGGAACGTTCCGCGCCTCTTTTTTGCCGTTTGACCGTTGCGGAACCGGATTTGCAGGGGAGATGGTAAAAATGTAAATGGAATTTTGTATCTTTGCATGATATTTCGCTTGTAATGGCAGAAAACGAGAAAAACATACTGGAGAATATCGGAGAGCAGGAATACAAGTACGGCTTCACGACGGACATCGAAACCGAAACCATCGGCAAGGGTCTTTCGGAGGAGGTCGTGCGGCTGATCTCCGCCAAAAAGGGCGAGCCGGAGTGGATGACCGAGCGGCGCGTGGCGGCCTACCGCCATTGGCTGACGCTGGAGCCTCCGACCTGGGCCCACCTGACGATCCCCCCGATCGACTTTCAGGACATTATCTACTACGCGGCTCCCAAGCCCAAAAAGCAGCTCGGTTCGATGGACGAGGTCGACCCCGAGCTGAAGCGCACGTTCGACAAACTGGGCATCCCGCTCGAAGAGCAGATGGCTCTTGCGGGCGTCGCGGTCGACGCCGTGATGGACTCCGTGTCGGTCAAGACCACTTTCAGGGAGGTGCTGGCCGAGAAGGGCATCCTCTTCTGTTCGATCTCCGAGGCGCTGCGCGACTTTCCCGAGCTGGTGAAAAAATACCTCGGGAGCGTCGTGCCCTATACCGACAACTTCTACGCTGCGCTGAACGCCGCGGTCTTCTCCGACGGCTCGTTCTGCTACATCCCCAAGGGGGTGCGCTGCCCGATGGAGCTGTCGACCTATTTCCGCATCAACGCCGCCGGCACGGGGCAGTTCGAACGCACGCTGATCGTGGCCGACGAGGGCGCCTACGTGAGCTACCTCGAAGGGTGCACCGCGCCGCAGCGCGACGAGAACCAGCTGCACGCCGCCGTGGTCGAGATCGTGGTCGAGCGGGACGCCGAGGTGAAGTATTCCACCGTTCAGAACTGGTATCCCGGCGACAAGCAGGGCCGGGGCGGCATTTATAACTTCGTCACCAAGCGCGGCATCTGCCGCGAGAACGCCCGGCTGTCGTGGACGCAGGTCGAGACGGGTTCGGCGATCACGTGGAAATATCCGAGCTGCATCCTCGCGGGCGACAACTCCGTCGGGGAGTTCTACTCGGTGGCCATGACCAACAATTTCCAGCAGGCCGACACGGGTACGAAGATGATCCACATCGGCCGCAACACCCGCAGCCGCATCGTCTCGAAGGGCATTTCGGCGGGCCGGAGCGAGAACTCCTACCGCGGCATGGTCCGCGTGGCGAAGGGGGCGGAGAACGCCCGCAACTACTCGCAGTGCGATTCGCTGCTGATCGGCGACAAGTGCGGGGCGCATACCTTCCCGGTGATCGACGTGCGTAACCCGACGGGTGTGGTGGAACACGAGGCCACGACCTCGAAAATCTCCGACGACCAGCTGTTCTACTGCAACCAGCGCGGACTCTCGACGGAAGACGCCGTGGGGCTGATCGTCAACGGCTATGCCCGCGAGGTGCTGGCCAAACTGCCGATGGAATTCGCCGTCGAGGCGCAAAAACTGCTGGCTCTCCAGTTGGAAGGCAGCGTAGGGTAGTTTGCTGTTTGCGTCTGCAATCCGGTCGCATGCGATAAGCCCCTCCCGAGGAAGGGGTTTAGGGTGGGGTCAGGCTTGCAAACACGGCGGAACGCCGTGGAAACGACCTGCGAGAGCGAAAAAAGGAAACGAGAATAATAGTAAGTTGATGATATGTTAAAGGTACATAATTTACACGCCTCGGTCGACGGCAAGGAGATTCTCCGGGGTATCGACCTCGAAGTCAGGGCCGGTGAGGTGCATGCCATCATGGGGCCTAACGGCTCGGGCAAGTCGACGCTGGCGTCGGTGCTGGCGGGCAATGAAAAGTTCACCGTCACCGAAGGGTCGGCCGAGTTTCTGGGCCGCGACCTGCTGTCGATGCCCATCGAGGACCGGGCGCGGCTGGGGCTGTTCCTGGGCTTCCAGTATCCGGTGGAGATCCCGGGCGTCACGATGGCTAATTTTATGAAGCTGGCCGTCAACGAACAGCGCAAGTTCCGCGGCGAGGAGCCGCTTTCGGCCGCCGAATTCCTGAAACTCATGCGCGAGAAGAGCGCCGTGGTGGAACTCTCGTCGAAACTCACCTCGCGGGCCGTGAACGAAGGCTTCTCGGGCGGCGAGAAGAAGAAGAACGAGATTTTCCAGATGGCGATGCTCGATCCGAAGCTGGCGATCCTGGACGAGACCGACTCGGGGCTCGACATCGACGCCCTGCGCATCGTCGCCACGGGCGTCACCAAACTCCACCGGGCGGATAACGCCACGGTGGTCATCACGCACTACCAGCGCTTGCTGGACTACATCGTGCCCGACGTGGTGCACGTGCTCTACAAGGGCCGTATCATCCATTCGGGCGACAAGTCGCTGGCCCTTCGGCTCGAGAAGGAGGGGTACGATTGGCTCATCAACGAATACGACCGGTAATGGAGGCGATTCTCGACATCATCCGCAGGTTTCGTCCGGCGGATGGCGAGGTGCTCCGGATCGACGGGGCTGCGGCCGAACCCTTTGCGGCGGTCGATCCCCGGAAGCTCCGCATCGAGGCCGTTGCCGGCGCTTCGGCGCGGATCGTCGTGCTGCATACCGCACCCGACGTGTCGTCGCTGACGCTGACGCTGGCCGAAGGGGCGCAGCTGGAGCTGACCGAACTGTTCACGGCCGAGGCTTTCGCCGAGGTCTCGGTGAAGCAGGCCGCCCATAGCCGCTGCCGCCTGACGACGGCGCTGCTGTCGAGCGCCAACGCTTCGTACCGCATCGACCTCGACGGTGCGGATGCCGAAAACGAGCTGGGCGGGGTGTTCCTCGCCGCGGGTGAAGAGCATTGCGTGCTGAAACTGCATACGGCGCACAACGTCGCCGACTGCCGCAGCGACTCCTACGTCAAGGGGGTCGCCGGAGGGCAGGCCGTGGGCGAGTTCTGCGGAATGGTCTACGTGGCCCCCGACGCCCAGCGCACCGACGCCCGGCAGCAGAGCCGCAACATCCTGTTGAGCCGGACGGCCCGCATCACGACCCAGCCGCAGCTGGAAATCTACGCCGACGACGTGAAATGCTCGCACGGTGCGACGGTGGGGCAGATGGATGCCGAGGCGATACTTTACATGCGCCAGCGCGGTTTGAGCGAAGCCCAGGCCCGGCGGTTGCAGATCGAGGGATTCGTCGGCGACGTGGTGACCCGCTGCGGCATCGAGCCGCTGTGCGGGGCGATCCTGGAACGGACCGCGGCGAAAATCGAAACCCTGTGAGAAATGTTCGACGTTGAAAAAATACGGGAGGAGTTCCCGATCCTGCACCGCGAAGTCTACGGCAAGCCGCTGGTTTACCTCGACAGCGGGGCTACGGCCCAGAAACCCCGGACGGTGATCGAGACGGTCGATCGCCTTCACCGGGAGCTGAACGCCAACATTCACCGCGGGGTGCATTTCCTCTCGGAGGAGGCGACGGTGTTGTATGAAGCCGCCCGGGAGCGGATCGCTGCGTTCGTCGGGGCGGCCGAAAAGGAGGAGATCGTCTTCACGGCGGGCGCCACGGCGTCGCTCAACACGGTGGCTTACGCCTGGGGCGACGCCTTCGTCGGAGCGGGGGACAACATCCTCGTCAGCGAGATGGAGCACCACTCGAACATCGTGCCGTGGCAGATGCTGGCCGAACGCAAGGGGGCCGAAATCCGCGTGCTGCCGTTCGACGAGGCGGGAGCGCTGCGCACGGACCTCCTGCCGTCGCTCGTGGACGAACGTACGCGCGTGGTGGCCGTCACGCAGGCGTCCAACACGCTCGGCACGCGGCCCGACCTGCGGACGGTGGTCGAAGCGGCGCATGCCGTCGGGGCCGTTGTCGTTGTCGACGGCTGTCAGGGCGTGGTTCACGGCGGGGTCGATGTCCGGGCGATGGACTGCGACTTCTACGCCTTCTCGGGCCACAAACTCTACGGGCCGACGGGAATCGGCGTGCTGTACGGCAAGCGCGAACTGCTGGAACGGATGCCGCCGTTCATGGGCGGCGGCGACATGGTCGACACGGTGACGTTCGCGAAGACCACCTATGCCCCCGTGCCGCTGAAATTCGAGGCCGGAACGGCCAATTTCGTGGGCGCCATCGGACTGGGCGAGGCGGTGAAGTTCATGCAGCGGTTCGACCCTGCGGAGATCGAAGCCCACGAGGAGGCGCTGCTGCACCGCGCCACGGAGCGGCTGGAGGGGATTGGCGGACTGCGGATTTACGGCACGGCGCCCGGCAAGTGCACCATTCTCTCGTTCAATGTCGAGGGGGTGCATCCCTATGATATGGGGATGATTCTCGACAAGCTGGGCATTGCGGTCCGCACGGGCCAGCACTGCGCCGAGCCGGTGATGGACCACTACGGGACGACGGGCATGTGCCGGGCCTCGTTCGCACTGTACAATACGCTTGCGGAGGCCGATGCGCTGGCCGCCGGGGTCGAACGGGCCGTGAAGATGCTGCGCAACTGAAAATTAAAAACTACTACCTATGTTCATCGTACTCGAAGGCTTGGACGGAGCGGGCAAGTCGACCCAGATCCGGATGTTGCGCCAGTTGCTCGCAGAACGTGGCGTGGAGAGCGAATACGTTCATTTTCCGCGTTTCGATGCGCCGGTCTACGGCGAACTGATCGCCCGCTTTCTGCGCGGCGAATTCGGCGGCGTGAACGAAGTCGACCCCTATCTGGTGGCCCTGCTCTTCGCGGGCGACCGGGCGGCGGCCGGCCCGCAGATCCGGGCGTGGATCGCCGAAGGCAAAGCCGTGGTCCTCGACCGTTACGTCTATTCGAACGTGGGTTTCCAGTGTGCGAAACTACCTGCCGGCGAGCGGCGCGACCGCCTCGCGCAGTGGATTCTGGACCTGGAATTCGGTTACAACGACCTGCCGCGCCCCGATCTGTCGCTGTTCCTCGACGTGCCGTTCGCCTTCACCGAACGAAAGCTCACGGAGGTCCGCGAGGGAGACGACCGCGACTACCTGCAAGGCAGCCGGGACATTCACGAAGACGCTCTCGACCTGCAACGGCGCGTGCGCGAGGTGTACCTCGCCGCCGCGGCGAAGGACGATTCGCTGCGTGTGGTCGATTGCAGCGATCCGTCGGGGGCGATGGGTTCGCCCGAACATAATTTCGAAAAAATACGGGCCGTGCTGGCCCCGATACTCGACGCGCGATGAGAAAGACCCGGACTTTCAAAATCGCGGCCAACGTCTGCCGGCTGATCCTCGCCTGCACATTCATCGTTTCGGGTTTCACGAAGGTGATAGATCCGTGGGGCACGGCGCTGAAGGTCAACGAGTATCTTTCGATCTACGGACTCGACTACCTGCAGCCCGGGGCGATGGTCTTTTCGATCTGGCTGTGCGGCGCGGAGCTGATGATGGGCTGCATGCTGCTGTTCAAGGTCCGTATCCGGCTGATTTCGATCTTCGCCGTGCTGTCGATGGTTTTCTTCACGCTGCTGACGCTGTTGAGCGCCACGCTCATCCCCGTCGAGGACTGCGGGTGCTTCGGCGAGGCGCTGAAACTTACCCCGTGGGAGACTTTCGTCAAGAACGTCGTGCTGCTGCCGATGGCCTTCGTGGTGTGGTGGCGTTACCGGCCCGACAAGATTTTCGCCTTCAAACCGCTGGAGATCGTGCTTACCTGCACGTTCTTCTTTCTGGCGATGTACCTCGGCTATTACTGTTACATTCACCTGCCGCTCGTGGATTTCCTGCCCTATAAGGTCGGGGTCAATATCCGCGAGGCGATGCAGGCTCCTATCGTCGAGCCGGGCGAGTCGGAAACCGTGCTGGTCTACCGCAACAGGCGGACGGGCCGCGAGCGCGAGTTCTCGCTGGAAGACACCGAGTGGCAGGATGCCGAAAAATGGGAGTGGGTCGACACCCGCACCACGAGCGAAGTCCCGGCCGTGAGACCTCTTGTGAGCGAATTCGCCCTGCGCGACGCCGAGGGCGACGCCACGGAGGAGGTGCTGACGATGCCGGGGCGGGTTTACATGCTCTGCGTCACGGCTTTCGACCGCCTGCCGCGTTCGTGCGCACGGCGCATGGCCCGGCTTGCGGAGCGCGCCCGTGAGGAGGGTGCGCACGTGGTCTGCCTGACGCCCGATCCGCTTTACGGCGTCACGTGGCACGAGTTCGGCACGGTGGAGGTGCGGTGCTACAACATCGACGCCTCGACGATGAAAACCATGCTCCGCGCCGATAACGGGCTTGTCGTGCTGGACGACGGAACCATCACCTCTAAAAAGAACTGTCGCGATATTCGTCCGTAGGGGCATCCTGCGGGACGCTGGTATGAAAGTTGACGCCGGAAACGGTGTCAACTTTTTTCGTATGCGAATCATCCCCATTTTAGCGATCGCCCTGCTTGCCGGGGCGTGTTCCCGTAAGACGCCCGCACCTGCGGTGGTACGCCCCGTGAAGGTGGCGACGGCTGCCGGCGCAGGGCTTATCGACAAGGATTTCGCCGGCATGGCTACTCCCGACGACGCTGTGAACCTCGCCTTCAAGGTGGCGGGGCAGGTCCTCGACGTGCCCGTTTCGCAGGGCGCGGGCGTGAAGAAGGGGGAGCTGCTCGCCGAACTCGACCCCCGGGACATCGAGTTGCAGGTCGCGGCGACCCGCTCGGCCTTCGAGGAGACCCGCTCGCAGCAGCAGCGCATGCAGCGGCTGCTGGAGCACGAGGCGGTGTCGCGGCAGGAGGCCGAAGCGGCCGCGACGCGCTATGCGCAGGCCCGCTCGACCTACGAGAACACCCTCGACCTGCTGAAGGACACCCGCCTGAAGGCCCCGTTCGCCGGGGTCGTCGAGCGCAAGTACGTCGATAATTTCGAACGCGTGCAGGCCGGACAGCCGATTCTCCGGCTGGTCAATCCCGTCACCTCGACCGTCCAGTTCACGCTGCCCGAAAACGCGCTGCCGCTGTTGCGGGACAGCTCCACGCGCTTTACCGTCGCGTTCGACAACTACCGGGGCGCGGCCATTCCGGCCCGCCTGAAAGAGTATGTCGAAACCTCGTCCGACGCCTCGGGATTCCCCGTGTCGCTGACCCTCGAAAACCCCGATCCGGCCCGTTACCGCATCTCGCCCGGCATGTCGTGCACGATCACCATGTTGAGCGCCGATCCCGTTCCCGATGCCGTGTCGCTGCCCGTTTCGGCCGTCTACGCCCCGGCCGGGGGCGGGACCTACGTCTGGATCGTCGGCTCGGGCGACCGCGTCATGCGCCGCGAGGTGACGCTCGGGGAGCTGTTCGGCCGCGACCGGGTGGTTATCGACAGCGGCGTTGCGCCCGGCGAACGGGTCGTCACGGCGGGCGTTTACCAGCTGCGCGAGGGCGAACGGGTCCGCATCTTAAACTGACGCCGCCATGAACCTGCCCGAATATTCATTGCGCAGCGCCAAGGTGATCTGGTTCTTCCTCGCCGTGTTGCTGGCGGGAGGCGCCCTGGGGTTCGCCACGCTGGGCAAGAAGGAGGATGCGGTCTTCGTCATCAAGTCGGCGTCGCTCGTCTGCTCCTATCCGGGGGCCACGCCGCAGGAGGTCGAGGAGCTTGTCACCGAACCCATCGAACGCGAGGTGCAGTCGATGCGCCGCGTGCATAAAATCACTTCGGAATCCTATTACGGGCTTTCGAAGATACAGGTCGAACTGGACCCGGCCACACCCGCCTCCGAAATTCCGCAACTGTGGGACGAATTGCGCCGCAAGGTGCTCAACGTCCAGCCGCGCCTGCCCGCGGGGGCTTCGGCGGTGACCGTCGCCGACGATTTCGGCGACGTGTACGGCATCTACTACGGGCTTTCGGTCGACGGGGGCTTCACCTGGTCCGAACTGCGCGACTGGGCGCAGCGGCTCAAAACGGCGCTCGTGACGGTCGACGGCGTGCAGAAGGTGGCCCTCTACGGCGAACAGACGCCCGTGGTGAACGTCTATGTCAGCATGGCGACGCTGGCCAATTTCGCCATCCGTCCCGAAACCATCGTCGCGACCATCGGCCAGCAGAATTCCATCGTCGACAGCGGCGAGAAGCAGGCCGGAAAACTCCAGATACAGATTCTCGAGGACGGAACCTACAAGACGCTCGACGACCTTTCGGACCAGCTGCTGATCTCCTCTTCGGGCAAACAGTACCGCCTGGGCGACATCGCCCGCGTCGAGCGGGGCTACGCCGAGCCGCCGCAGACGATGATGCGCGTCGACGGCCGCCGCGCCGTGGGCATCGGCGTCTCGACCGAGGAGGGCGTCGACGTGGTGAAGACCGGTGCGGAGATCGAATCCCTGCTGGCTTCGCTCACGCGGCAGATGCCGCTGGGCATGGAGCTGACGGTGCTCTATCCCGAGAACCGCATCGCCCGGGAGGCCAATTCCACGTTCATTCTCAACCTCGCCGAGTCGGTTGCGATCGTCATTCTGATCATCATGCTCGTCATGGGCTTCCGCGCCGGGGTGCTGATCGGCAGTTCGCTGCTCTTCTCGATCGGCGGCACGCTGCTCCTGATGCAGTTTCTGGGCGAGGGGCTGAACCGCACCTCGCTGGCCGGTTTCATCATCGCGATGGGCATGCTCGTCGACAACGCCATCGTCGTCACCGACAATGCACAACAGGCCATGCTGCGGGGCGCGGCACGCCGCACGGCCGTCGTCGAGGGAGCCAACGCCCCGCGGTGGAGCCTGCTGGGGGCCACGCTGATCGCCATATTCTCGTTTCTGCCGCTGTACCTCGCCCCCTCGTCGGTGGCCGAGATCGTCAAGCCGCTGTTCGTCGTGCTGGCCCTCTCGCTGCTGTTGAGCTGGGTGCTGGCCCTGACGCAGACGCCGCTGTTCGGCAATTTCATGCTCAAGGTGAAACCTGTCGCCGGCGATCCCTACGACACGCGCTTCTACCGCGCTTTCGACCGCCTGCTGGCTGCCCTGCTGCGGTGGCGGTGGGCCGTCGCGGCGACGGTCGCGGGGCTGTTCGTCCTGTCGCTGGCCGTCATGGGGCTGATGCCCCAGAACTTCTTTCCGTCGCTCGACAAACCCTATTTCCGGGCCGACGTGCTGCTGCCCGACGGGTATAATATCCGCGATACGGAGCGTAATCTGCTCGCCATGGAGGAGTGGCTGCGCGCGCAGTCCGAGGTGAAGACCGTCTCGATGACGCTCGGCTCCACGCCGCCGCGTTACTATCTGGCCAGCAGCAGCATTTCGTTGCGTCCCAATTTCGGCAACATCCTCGTCGAGCTGCACGACAAGCGGCAGACCGAGGCTGTCGAGGAGCGTTTCAACGCCTATGTCACCGCGAATTTTCCCGACGTGTGGCTGCGCTCGTCGCTCTTCAAGCTCTCGCCCGTGCCCGACGCGGCCATCGAATTCGGCTTCATCGGCGACGACGTCGACACGCTGCGCCGTCTCGCGGCCCGGGCCGAAGAGGTGATGTGGCGCACCCCCGGAGCCGTAAACATCCGCAACGGCTGGGGCAACCGCGTGCCGATGTGGCAGCCGGTCTACTCGCAGATGAAGGGCCAGCGCATCGGTATCACCCGCAGCCAGATGGCCCGCGGCATCACCATCGCCACGCAGGGATACACGCTGGGCGAATACCGCGAGGGCGACCAGTTCATGCCGATCCTTCTGAAAGACGAGAACATCGGTTCGTATAACCTGACCAATTTGCAGGCCCTGCCGATCTTCAATCCTTCGGGCAAGGTCTTTTCGATTGAGCAGGCGACCGACGGATTCCGTTTCGATTTCCGGCCGGGCGTCATCAAGCGTTTCAACCGCCAGCGGGTGATGAAGGCCCAATGCGACCCGGGCCGCGGGGTCAACACCATGCAGTTGTTCGCCGCGCTGCGCGATTCGGTGGACCGCGCCGTGGTGCTTCCCGAAGGCTACTCGATGAAGGTCTTCGGCGAGCAGGAGAGCCAGCAGGAGTCCAACGAGGCGCTGGCCGAATACATGCCGCTGACGCTGGTGCTCATCCTCATCGTCCTGCTGCTGCTGCTGCGCAACTACCGCGAGCCGGTCGTCATTCTGCTGATGATCCCCCTGATCTTCATCGGCGTGGTGCTGGGACTGGCCGTCACGGGCAAGGTGTTCAACTTTTTCTCCCTGCTGGGGTTGCTGGGACTCGTCGGCATGAACATCAAGAACGCCGTGGTGCTCGTCGAGCAGATCGGCGTGCTGCGGGCCGCGGGCAAAGACCCCTACGAGGCCCTGACCTCTGCGACGCGCAGCCGTATCGTCCCGGTGGCGATGGCCTCGGGAACGACCATTCTGGGCATGCTGCCGCTGTTGTTCGACTCGATGTTCGGCGCGATGGCCGCCACGATCATGGGCGGACTGCTGGTCGCCACGCTGCTGACGGTCTGCGTCCTGCCGGTGGTCTACGCGCTGTTCTACAATATCCGCAAGCCATGAAGATAACAGTTTCGATAATCGCCCTTTGGCTCTGCGTCCCGGTGCTGGGGCAGACTTCGCTCGCCGACTACCGCGCTGCCGTCGCCGATTACAGCTGGCAGCTGAAGATCGCCGCCTCGAAGAGCGATGCGGCGGCCGAGACGGCGGGGCAGGCCCGCACGGGCTACTTGCCGCGGCTCGCGATGGACGGCAGTTTCACGGCGACCGTGCGCCATTTCGACGGCGTGGAACGCTGGACGTTCAGCCTCCTGCCGCAGCTGGTGCAGACCGTCTACGGCGGCGGTGCGGTGCGGGCCGCGGCCCGGCAGGCCGAACTGGGCTACGGCATCGCGCTGTGCGACGAGGAGTTTTCGCGCCTCGACGTGCGCTATGCCGCCGACTACGCCTACTGGAACCTCTCGGCCGTGGAACTCTATGCCGCCTCGATGCGGCAGTATGTCGCGATCATCCGTTCGCTCAAGGAGGTCGTCGGCCGCCGCTTTTCGGAGGGTTATATCGCCAAGGGCGACGTGCTGATGATCGACGCACGGTTGAGCGAGGCCGAATATTCGCTCGTGAGCGCCGAGCAGAGTTACGAGGTTGCGCTCCACAACTTCAACATCCTTCGCGGAACCGACGCCGCGCTCGGCGTACAGCTCGCGCAGGGCATCCGCGACTCGCTGCCGATGCCCGGACGGGTCGTGGCGGCCGAGGCGCTGGAGCGGCGTCCCGACTATGCCGCCGCACGGCTGCGCTCGGAGCAGGCCGAGGCGGGAATCCGGGCCGTCCGCGCGCCGTTCAATCCGCAGCTGAGCGTGGGTGTCGGCGGCATGTGGCAGCCCTATTACCCCAACAGCACGGGTGCGACCTACGTCGACGGATCGGCTTTCGTGAAACTCTCCGTGCCGATCTTCCACTGGGGCGAACGCCGCCGGGCCGTGGGGGCCGCGCGCGCCGTGCAGTTGCAGCAGGACTGGAACGCCGCGCTCGTGCACGACGACATCGTGCGCGAGGAGATGAACGGCTGGACGGCCCTCGTGCAGAGCCGCGCGCAGGTCGACGCCTCGGAAGAGAGTCTCCGCATCGCGGGCGAGAACCTCTCCATCAGCACCTATTCCTACGGCGAAGGCCTGGCGACGATCCTCGACGTCCTGCAAGCCCAGTTGAGCTGGATTCAGCTCTATTCGAACGCCATCCGGGCGCACTACAACTATGCCGTGGCGGTGTCGGACTACCAGCGCATCACGGCGCAATAGAAAAACGGCGGAGAATCTCTCCGCCGTTTTTTCCTGCCGCCGGGCGTTCTACGCCTTCGCCGGCTGGGTGCTGACCACGGCGATCTCGCGCGACACGGGTGCGATCCTGCGCAGCATCTGCACCATGCCGCAGTACTTTTCGTGTGTCAGTTCCAGTGCGCGGCCGACCTTCGCCTGGTCGTCTTCGGAGCTGCATTCGACGTTGTAAACCACATGGAACGAGCGGTATACGCTTTCGGATTGAACCGTCTCGGCGGATAAATCGCCCGAATAGCTGATTTCGAAGCGTTTGGGCGTGATGCGCTCTTTCTGCATGATCATCAGCGCCGTCTGGGCGGAGCATTGCGCCGCGGCGTAGAGCATCAGGGTCTTGGGATTCATCGCGTCGCATCCGGTGCCGTTTTCGGTCCGGAATTTCCCGTTTCCGGACATCTGTAAAGTTACTTTTTCAATCATGGATTTCGGTTTTTGTGTTCAACAATAACCCGGGGGCAAATTCCGTTCCTTTGGTAGTGTGCGGATGGGCAAAAATTCGTATATTTGCCCGTATTTAGTGAAACAATGCATATGCGAAAATTCCGGATTTCATTGCTGACCCTTGCCCTTGCGGCGTGCGCCTTCGGCGCGCAGGCTGCCGGGCCTGAAATAGAGACCCTCGCGGGGCGCGCCCGCGACCTGTTCGATTACGGCCGCTGGAGCGACGCCCGGCAGGAATTCCTGCGCGTCAGGGCGGTGCTGACGCCTTCGGACCGCCTGCTGGCCCAGGAGGCGGATTTTTACCTGGCCGCCTGCGCCGTGGAGCTGGGCAGCCCCGATGCCGAAGGGGCCTTGCGCGAATTCGCGGAGCGTTATCCCGAATCGGTCTACGCCAACGACGTGCGTTTCGCACTCGGTTCGTTCTACTGCGCCGCGGGGAACATGGAAAAGGCCCGCGAGGCTTTCGCGCAGACCGATTACAAGGCGTTGAGCGCGCCGCGCCGCGAGCAGTACGACATCCGCATGGGCTACGTCGCGTTCGCCGGGGGCGACTACCGGAAGGCGTACGACTATTTCGACCGTATCGGCAGCCGCAGCGAATACGCCGATCACGCCCGTTACTACAAGGCCTATATCGACTACGCCGAAGGGCGTTACGGCCGTGCGAAGCAGGCCTTCACGGCGCTTCTGCGCAGCGACGCCTACCGCGACGTGGTTCCCTATTACCTCATGCAGATCGAGTTCCGCGAGGGCAACTACCGCTATGTGGTCGAAAACGGCGAGACGCTGGCCCGCCGGGCCGTTCCCGAGCGGCGCGCCGAGCTGGAGCGCGTGGTCGCCGAATCGTGGTTCCGGCTGGAGGATTTCAACAGGACGCTGGAGCACCTCGCGGCTTTCCGGAAGGCCGGCGGGGAGATGGACCGCGACGCCAGCTACCTGGAGGGCTTCTCGCTCTACCGCACGGCCCGCTATGCGGAGGCCGCGGAGTGGCTGCGCAAGGCGTGCGGCGCTGAAGACGCGCTGACGCAGAACGCCTCCTACCACCTGGCCGACTGTTACCTGCGCGCCGGGGACAAGGAGTCGGCGATGCAGGCTTTCGCGATGGCTTCCGACGAGTCGCTCGACGCGACGGTGGCCGAGGACGCGCTGTTCAACTACGCCAAATTGCAGTACGAACTGGGCGGCGGCGCCTTCAACGGCGCGATCAACGTGCTGACGCGCTATGTCGAACGCTATCCTTCGTCGCCGCGTGCGGAGGAGGCCCGTGCGCTGCTGATCGCCGCTTACTACAACTCCCGCGACTACGATGCCGCGTACAGGGCCATCAAACAGATGCCCTCGGGCGACGCCGACATCCGTGCGGCGTTGCAGAAGATCACCTATTTCCGCGCTCTGGAGGCCTACAAGGCGGGCGACATGCGTGCGGCGCAGCGTTACCTCACGGAATCCGCCGCGGTGAACGTCAGCCCCAAGTACACCGCGCTGAATGCCTTCTGGCAGGGTGAAATCGCCTTCGCACAGGGCGACTACCCGGTGGCGGCGGCCAAATACAACGCCTACCTGAAGCGTGCGCCCCGCACCGAGCGGGAGTATGCGCTGGCGTGGTACAATCTCGGTTACTGCGCCTTCGACCGCAACGACCTGGGGCAGGCGCAGGCTTCGTTCCGAAAGTTCCTCGCCGCCTGGTCGCCGCGCGACCGTTACCGCGCCGACGCCTACAACCGGTTGGGCGACGCGGCCTATTCCGACCGCCGTTTCGAGGAGGCCGTGGGGGAGTATGACAAAGCCATCGCCCTGGCGACGCCCGAACAGCAGTACGCCCGCTACAAACGGGCCGTGACGCTCGGCATCCTGGGCCGCACGGACCAGAAGCAGCAGGCCCTGCGGCAGATCGCCGCTTCGGGCGGCGACTATGCCGACGAAGCCTCCTACGAGCTGGGACGCAGCTACATCGCGCAGGAGAAGTATGCCGAGGGCGCCGCGCAGCTCGAAAAGTTCGTGGCCGCCTATCCGTCGTCGCCGCGCTGCACGCAGGCGCTGTCCGACCTCGGGCTGGCCTACCTGAATCTGGGCGACAAGCAAAAGTCGCTCAAGTATTACGATCGGGTGGTCGGGGCGTCGCCCCACTCCTCGGAAGCCAGGGGCGCGATGCAATCGATCCGCGAGATCTACGTTTCGCAGGGCGATGCCGACGCCTATTTCAACTACGCCGCCAAGGCCGGACTGGAGAGCGACCTGACGGCCCTTTCGCGCGACTCGCTGTCGTTCGCCGCGGCACAGAAACTCTACCTCGACGGACAGCAGGAGGCTGCCGCGAAGTCGCTGCGCAGCTATGTGCAGAGCTATCCGAAGGGGTATTACCTGACCGACGCGCTCTACTATTTGAGCGACTGCTACCTCCGCTCGGGCGAGCGCGGGGAGGCCATCGAGACGCTCACGGCGCTCGCCGACCGGGGGACGACCCAGTACACGGTCGCCGTGCTGGAGAAGCTCTCCGAGATGACTTATGCCGACGAACGCTGGGACGAGGCCGCCTCGGCCTACCGCCGGCTTTACGACGCCGCGCCGACCAAAACGGGCCGCGAGGAGGCCATGAAGGGCTATGTGCGTGCGACGGTGGCCGGGGGCGACGGGGCGAAGATCGCCGCGATGGCCGCCGACGTCTGCGGGCACGACGATGCGGGGGCCGCGGCGCTCCGCGAAGCGAAGTACGCCTGGGCCGGGCAGCTGCGCGCCGAAGGCCGCCGCGACGAGGCCGTGAAGCTCTACCGCGAACTGGCGAAGGACGTGCGCACGAAAGAGGGTTCCGAGGCTGCCTATTACGTGATCGAATCCACGTTCGGGAGCGGCGACATGGACAAGACCGAAAAGGAGGTCTTTGCCTTCTCCGAACGGGAGCCGCAGGCCTACTGGCTGGCCAAGGCCTTTATCCTGCTGGGCGACGTGTATGTGAAGAAAGGGGATAATTTCCAGGCCCGGGCAACGTGGCAGAGTGTCGCCGACGGTTATTCGCCTGCCGACGACGGCATCGTGGACGAAGCGAAGGCGCGAATCGCAAAACTCAACTGACGATGAAGAAGATGCTGATAGTGGCCGCCTTCGCGGCGGTGCTGCCGCAGTTGGCTGCGGCGCAGGTCGAAAAGCAGGTCGAAGTGACCAAGGCCTATGTCCCGAAGGTGGAGAGCGCCTCGAAACTGGCCGTCCAGCCCGACATGACCGACACGGCGCGCATGCGCCCCGAAATCGACTACACCATTACGCCGCTGTCGTTGCGCACGACGCTCTCGCCGCGTCCGATCCGCCCCGCGACGGTGACCTACTGGGAGTTCAACCGACCGCTGCCCTTCTACCTGAAGGCCGGGGCGGGGTATCCGCTCAACTCGGTGCTGGACTTCTACGCCTCGTCGCAGAATCCGTCGACGGGCTACGTCGTGGGGTACGTCAACCACGAGGGGCGGTACGCCGATATTAAAAACGATTTCGGGGTGAAGAACAATTCGACGCGGATGTTCAACCGCATCGGGGCCGCCGCGGGCAAGTATTTCGGCCGGCACATCCTCGAAGGCGACATTTACTACGACAACCGGATGTATCACCGTTACGGGGCCTGGGCCGACGGAGACGGTGCGGGCCTCGGGATCGGGGGGATGAACGACTACGGCGATGCGAACGTCGCGGTGCGTTTCGGAGACAATTTTCAGGACCTGAGCCGCACGAACTTTGAAATAGCCCTGCGCGGGGGGATGTTCTTCGACCACTCCGAGTGGCCGGATTACGGCGACAAGGCCCGGCAGACCGCACTCGGGGCCAGGGCGAAGATCGCCCGGGGATTCGGCCGCAGCAGGTTCTCGCTCGAAGCGGGATACGAATTGCGGTCCGGGCAGAAATCGCTGGAGGGCAGCAGCCAGCAGCTGATCCACGCCGCCCTGCGCTACGGTTTCGCCGGCGGGGTCGTGCGCTTCGACGTGGGGGCCGACTACTACCGCGACCGGACCGAGTTCGAAGGAGAACCCTCGAACCTCGTGAAGAGTGAAAATTATGTCATTCCTTTCGCCCGGCTCGATTTCAATCTCGGAACGCCGGGGCTGAAACCCTTCTTCGAGGCCGACGGCGCGGTGACGCCGAACGACTTCCGGGCGCTGACGCTGGAAAATCCCTATGTCGCCTCCTCGACGTGGCTCGACAAAAGTTCCGTGGACTACAATTTCCGTCTCGGACTGGGCGGCAGTCTCTGGCGCAGCCGCTTCGACTACCGTGTCTACGCCGGGGTGTCGGTCCGCGACAACCATCTTTTCTGGACCACGTACCGGAGTTTGTCGGACGATCCTGCTTTTTCGGAGGTTTTTCAGGGCGTTCTGGTCCCTGTGATGGCGCGGCAGACCGTCACTTCGTTCAACGGCGAGATCGAGTTTCGGCCCGTGAGTGCGCTGAAATTCGACCTGGACGTGCACGGCTATCTCTATAACGACGAGACGGATCTGAAAAACGGCGCTCCGTCGTTCGCCGGGAACGTGGGCGTCGCCTACGAGGGCCGCAAGGTCTCGTTCGGGGTGAAGGCGCTGATGCAGGGCGTGCGCCGCTGGACGGTGATCGACCTTTCGGCTACGACCGACGCTTCGGAACCGGTCTGTGGTCCGTCTTTCGAAGCGCCCTTCGGCGTGGACCTGCGGGTGAATTTCGACTGGAAGGTTTCGGGCCGCGTGACGCTCTTCGCCGAGGGCCGCAACCTCGTCAACCGCCGCCTGTACGAATACCCCTGGTATCCCGAACTGGGAGCCAATTTCACGGTGGGCGTCAAGGCCAATTTCTGAAACCGTTTCCGCCGGGAGCGGTTTTCCGGAACGGGGGCTTTTTCGAAAAGCCCCCGTTTTTTTGCCCCTCGCGAAAGACGACAATTCGTTTAATTGATGATCATTTTCGGCTGTCGGGAAGAACCGACCGGAAATTTCGCTATATTGGAGCGAATTTAATTCACACGACCATGAAACATACAATGCCCGAGCTTCCCTATGCACCGGAAGCGCTTGCTCCGAAGATGAGCAAAGAGACCTTCGATTACCACTATGGAAAGCATTTGCAGACTTATGTGAACAACCTGAACAACCTGATCGCGGGGACGCCTTACGAAGAGATGCCGCTCGACGAGATCGTTCGCAAGGCCGACGGGGGCATTTTCAACAATGCCGCCCAGGCCTGGAACCATACCTTCTTTTTCCGGATGCTGACTCCCGCGCAGCAGCCGATGCCCGCGAAACTGGCCGCCAAACTCACCGAGGCGTTCGGTTCGGTGGAGGCTTTCAAGGAGCAGTTCACCAAGGCCGCCGTGGGGCTGTTCGGCTCCGGATGGGCGTGGCTGGCGATGGACAAGGCCGGGAAGCTGTCGATCGTCGCCAAGCCGAACGCCGGCAACCCGATGACCGACGGACTGCGTCCGGTGATGACCGTGGACGTTTGGGAGCACGCCTATTACATCGACTACCGCAACCGTCGTCCCGATTTTCTGGCGGCGTTCTGGGAGCTGATCGACTGGCAAAAGGTCGCCGACCGCTGCATCCCGAAGCGGTACAAGTGCACGGCCTGCGACTACGTCTACGACCCGGCGAAGGGCGATCCCGAGACGGGCATCGAGCCGGGGACGCCGTTCGAGGAGATTCCCGACGACTGGACCTGCCCGATCTGCGGACTCTACAAGACCGACTTCGAGGCTGTCGAGGAATAAACGAAAAACCTCCGCGTGCAAACGCGGAGGTTTTTTTGTGCCCGGGTCGCGGGAACGGATCAGAAGACGAACTTTTCGATTTTCAGTTCGCCCAGCTGTTCCAGACGCGGCACGAGGGTCGTGAAGTGCGACGCCTGTTCGTGGGCCGCGAGGGCCTTTGCATTGCTCCAGGTTTCGCAGATCATCAGCACGTCGCTGCGCGTGGCGCTTTCGAACAGGTCGTAGGCCACGCATCCCTCGTCCTTGAGCGAAGCGGCTGCCAGCTCCTTGGCTGTGCGCACCAGTTCTTCGCGGTTGCTTTCCGTCGTGCGGATAAATACATTGAGACGTATCATTGGTTTCCAGTTTTTTGGTTTTGTCGTTTTGCAAATATAACGAATTTTTCGGTGACGGTGCGCCGTCGGCGGAAACAAATTGTCGACTTCCCCGGAAATCCCGCCGGAAGTCCCGCTTCTGCGGCGTCGGGGAGGAGTCCGCGAGGGAACCGTCCGGCGGCTGCGGGGTGCGAGTTGCCGGAATTTTTTGTATCTTGTGCCTTTAACCGCATTAATTATGGAACTGAACGACAAGAAATTCGCGGTGCTGGTCGATGCCGACAACATCTCGCACCGCAAGATAAAGGATATTCTGGATGAGATCGCCAACTACGGCACACCGACGATAAAACGCATTTACGGGGATTTCACCAACCCGAAATTCGCCGCCTGGAAGGAGGTGCTGCTGGAGAACTCCATCACGCCCATTCAGCAGTACGCCTATACGACGGGCAAGAACGCGACCGATTCGGCGCTGATCATCGACGCGATGGACATTCTGCACAAGGAGGGCGTGGACGGATTCTGCATCGTGTCGAGCGACAGCGACTACACGCGCCTGGCCAGCCGTATCCGCGAATCGGGCCGGGAGGTGCTGGGGTTCGGCGAGAAGAAGACGCCGAAGCCGTTCATCAAGTCCTGCGACAAATTCATCTACGTCGAAATCCTCGGGCAGACGCCGCCGGAGAAGGCGGCCCCTGCGAAGAAAAAGGCGGACGCGAAAAGATCCGCCGGGGCCGAAGCGCCTGTGGGGCCGGCCGCCGAAACTGCCGGGGAAAAGAAACCGTCGCCGGATGCGGGGCACGCCTCGACGATCATCCGTCCGTTCGACGACGAATTCCGCACGCTGCTGGAGAACACGATCGACGATGCCGCCGACGACAGCGGCTGGGCCTCTCTGGGCGACGTGGGCAGCGTGCTGTCGAAGAAGATGCCGGATTTCGACCCCCGCAACTACGGCTACAAGAAACTTTCGCTCCTGGTCCGGGCGCTTTCCGATGCCGTCGACATGAAGACGGAGCAGCAGCGGGTCTACGTCCGCAACCGGGTGGGGTAGGGCTTTCCGTATTTCGGGAGGGATCAGAGCGGGCCGAGGCTCCCGCGGGCGGCTTCGTATTCGGCGACGAGACGGCGGAGGATCTCGCCGGCCGGCGGCAGGTCTTCGATGAGCGCGGCGATCTGTCCGATCTCCAGTTCCCCTTCGTCGAGGTCGCCTTCGAAAATCCCCCGTTTCGGGCGTCCGCGGCCGATCAGGGCCGACAATTCTTCGGCGTCGGCGCCGCGCGATTCGGCCTCCTCGACCGTGCGGCAGAAACCGTTGCGGACGAGGCGCGTCGGGATCACCTTTTTGAGCGTCAGGATCGTGCCGCCCTCCTGTACCTCTACGCACCGCCGTTTGAACGCCTCGCAGGCCGAACTCTCCCGCGACAGCGCAAAGCGCGTCCCTAACTGGCATCCTTCGGCGCCCAGGGCGAAAGCGGCCAGCATGCCGGCCCCCGTGGCGATGCCTCCCGCGGCGATGAGCGGCAGGTCGACGGCCTGCCGCACCTGCGGGACGAGGGCCATCGTCGTCGTCTCCTCACGGCCGTTGTGACCCCCGGCTTCGAATCCCTCGGCCACCACGGCGTCCACACCCGCTTCGCGGCTCTTGAGCGCGAATTTCGAACTCGACACCACGTGCGCCACGCGGCAGCCTGCGTCGTGCAGGCGTGCGGTCCAGGTCGCGGGGTTGCCCGCCGAGGTGAAGACGGCCGGGACGCGCTCTTCCGTGATGACGTCCATCAGCTGGGGCGCATAACGGTAGGCCAGCGGCACATTGACGCCGAACGGCCGGGAGGAGGCCGCACGGCATTTGCGGATGTGCTCGCGCAGCAGTTCGGGGGTCATCGAGCCGGAGCCGATCAGCCCCAGCCCGCCGGCCTCGCTGACGGCGGCGGCCAGCCGCCAGCCGCTGCACCAGACCATCCCGCCTGCGACGACGGGGTAGCGGATGCCGAAAAGGGTCGTGATTCTGTTTTCCATCGTTTTCTGGTTTTCTGCGGGATTAAGATACAATTATTTTTCCAAAACGGGAGCGGATGTTCCGGAAGGTATGCGCAAAAAAAAGCGGCGCTTCGACCCGTCGGGTCAAAACGCCGTTATGAAAAAAAAGGGTGAGCTACTTACATCGCACCGCTACGACCACATACCCTTGCTCGATTCCTCGCCTGGGGGATTCTGTAGGAGCTGGTCGTGTAAGACTCACCCGGGCACAAAAGTAGGAAAATTTTATATCTTTGCAAAAAAAAACTGAAATGCGTAAGAAAATATTAGGTTGGGGTCTGCTGGCGGCGTTCGTCCTGACGGCCGGCGCAGGGCTTGTCCTGCGGCAGCAGTTCTATGGAAATGCGGTCGTTACGGAGCGGGACCTCTACGTGAGCGCCCGGGCCGAATACGGGCAGGTCGCGGACTCGCTGCTGCCGCAGATCAAACACCGCCGGGCTTTCGACGCCTATGCCCGGAGGATCAACCTGTCCGAAACCTTCAAGCCCGGGCATTACGTGCTCAAACACGGCATGAGCGTCATCGAAATCGCGCGCATGCTCAAGCTGGGGTTGCAGACCCCCGTGCGGGTGACGATCAACAACGTGCGCATCCCGGCCCAGCTGGCGCAGAAACTCGCACGGCAGATCGACGCCGATTCCACGGCGATCATGCAGGCGCTGACCTCGGAGGAGCTGGCCGCGGAGGTCGGATTCGACAGCGTGACGCTCTTTTCGATGTTCATTCCCGACAGCTACGAGTTCTACTGGACGGTGACGCCCGGGGAGTTCGTCAGGCGCATGAAGCGCGAGTACGACCGTTTCTGGACTTCCGAACGCGATGTAAAACGCAAGCGCAGCGGATTGAGCCGGCTGGAGGTGATGACGCTGGCTTCGATCGTCTACGAGGAGACCCGCAAGAGCGACGAGATGCCCCGCGTGGCCGGGGTCTACGTCAACCGCCTGAAGAAGGGCATCAAGTTGCAGGCCGACCCGACGGTGAAGTACGCCATGCAGGATTTCGGCCTGCGCCGCATCCTCTACCGCCATCTGAAATACGATTCTCCCTATAATACGTATGTGAACGAGGGGCTGCCGCCCTCGCCGATCTGCATGCCCGGAAAGAACGCCATCGACGCCGTGCTGAACTACGAAAAGCACGACTATATCTTCTTCTGCGCACGGCCCGAATTCGACGGTTACCACAACTTCGCCAAAACCCTTCGCGAGCACAATAAGAACGCCCGGGCGTACAGCGACGAACTCAATCGGCGTAAGATTAAATAATTTTCGTATCTTTGTCATCCCATGCTTGCGAAGATATACGAACAGAACCCCTCGGAGAAGGAGTTGCAGCGCGTCGTAGACGCCCTGGAGCGGGATGAAATCATCATTTATCCCACCGACAGCGTCTATGCCTTCGGCTGTTCGCTGCGCTCGCCGAAGGCCATCGAGCGGCTGCGCCGCATCCGGGGCAAGAGCGAGGAGAAGTTCACCGTGGTCTTCGAAAACATCGCCCAGGTCGCGGAGTACTGCCGGGTGGACAATGCCGTTTTCCGGATTCTGAAGCGCAATCTGCCCGGGCCGTTCACCTTCGTGCTGGCGGCTTCGGCGCGCATTCCGGACAAGGCGCTCGAACGGCGCCGCACGATCGGCGTCCGCATTCCGGCCAGCCCCGTCGCGCGGGCCGTGGTCGGGGCGCTGGGGTGTCCGATGATCACCACGTCGGTCAAGGACGACGACCAGGTGGTGGAGTATACGACCGATCCCGAACTGATCCACGAGCGTTACGGCCGCGAGGTCGCGCTGGTCATCGACGGAGGCATCGGCGACAACGTCCCCACGACGGTCGTGGACCTGACGGGCGACGGGCCGGAGATCCTGCGCGAAGGCAAGGGTGAACTGCAATGAAGAGGGGGCTGATGCCGCCGCGCGGCAAGGCTGGCGCCTCGGAGTGTTAAAAACAAAATAGAAAAATGGAGAAGAAGAATTTCTGGAACGAAGCCGCGAAATACGGCGTGATCATGGCTCTGGTCGCGATCCTTTTCGACGTGCTGGGCTTTTACGTGCAGAACACGCTGCTGTCCCTGCTGTCGCTCGTCATTTTCGTCCTGCTGCTGGGGTATTTCACCAAACGCCGCGCGGAACGCTTCGGAGCCAGGGGATACGGCTACGGGCAGTGTCTGGGTTTCATGGTCAGCGTGATGCTCTGCGCCGGGTTTATCGAGGGAGCCTTCATGGGCGTCGCCTCCAACTGGCTCTTTGCGGCCAGATACGAGGCGATGATCGGCCCGTCGATCGCCATGCTGGAGAACACCGGGTTCTACACGGGCGACCAGATCGAGATGATGATGAAACTGATGCGTTCGCCGCTGGTGCAGCTCTTCAGCGGAATGCTCGCCTCGGCTATCAAGGGCGGCTTTTTCGGTCTGTTTATTGCTGCCTTCACCAAGCGTGATCCCGACGTTTTCTCGGAAGGCACTAACCAATAAGGATGGATAAACTGAATATATCGGTCGTCGTGCCGCTCTACAACGAGGCGGAGTCCCTGCCCGAACTGGCGGCATGGATTGACCGCGTGATGCGCGAAAACGGGTTTTCGTACGAGCTTATTCTGATCGACGACGGTTCGTCGGACGGCTCGTGGGAGGAGGTCGAACGGCTCAAGACGCAGTATCCGGCCATCCGGGGCATCGGTTTCGCGCGCAACTACGGCAAGTCCGCGGCCCTCTACTGCGGATTCGCGGCTGCGGAAGGCGAGGTCGTCATTACGATGGACGCCGACTTGCAGGATTCGCCCGACGAAATCCCCGAGCTGCGCCGCATGATCCTCGAAGAGGGCTACGATCTGGTCTCGGGGTGGAAAAAGAAACGCCACGACCCGATCGGCAAACGCTGGCCCAGCAAATTCTTCAATTGGACGGCCCGGGCCGCGTCGGGCATCCGGCTCCACGATTTCAACTGCGGGCTGAAAGCCTACCGCCGCAAGGTGGTGAAGGCCATCGAGGTCTACGGCGAGATGCACCGCTTCATTCCGTTCCTGGCCAAGCAGGCCGGGTTCGGCCGCATCGGCGAGAAGGTCGTCGACCATCGCGCCCGCAAGTATGGCAGTTCGAAATTCGGCCTCGAACGCACGGTGAAAGGGTATCTGGACCTGATCACGGTGCTGTTTATGACGCATTTCGGGCGTTCGCCGATGTACTTCTTCGGCAGCCTCGGAACGCTGATGTTCCTCATGGGCGGCGGCACGACGGTGTGGATCATCGCCGAGAAGCTCTGGAAGCAGAGCCACGCCCTGCCCCTGCGGGCGGTTACGGACCAGCCGCTGTTTTATCTGGCGATTTTGGCCGTAATTCTCGGCGTTCAGCTGTTTTTGGCCGGATTTTTGGGCGAGCTGATCAACAGAGGGTCTTCCGAGCGGAACAAATACCTGATCGACAAAACTTTGTAAATGATGATACAACGAATCCAAACGCTTTATTTGCTGATCATTGCGGCGCTTATGGCCGTGACGCTCTTTTCGGGGCTGGCGTGGTTTGCGGGTGACGCCGGCGAGTTCGGGCTTTACGCCTTCGGGTTGAAAACCGCCGAAGGGGAGCTTGTCCAGTCCACCGTCTATATGGGCGTCCTGCTGGCGCTGGCCTGTGCGCTGCCGCTGGTGACGGTTTTCCTGTTCCGTCGCCGTTTGCTGCAAATACGCCTCTGTGTGGTGGAAATGGTGTTGCTGTTAGGCTCGCTGGTGATGGAAGGCGTCTATTACTTTTTGAGCTGGCGGGTCTTCTCCGACCTGACGTTCCATACGCAGGGCTTCAAGCCCGCCATTGTGCTGCCTCTGGTCTGCCTGCTGTTTGCCTATTTGGCGGCCCGTGCGATTTTCCGCGACGAACTGCTGGTGCGCGCAGCCGACAGAATACGCTGATCGAGCGGATACTGCTGACCCGGAGTATGCCCGAGCGCATGTTCCGGGTCTTCTGTCCCCGTCGGCGAACTGCTGTTCGGACGGAAAAGGGTTGCAATTCGGACCGATCTGATTATTAAAAGAATGTTACAAACCTTTGCAGGTCCGGAAAATAATTTTAACTTTGAGGCATAATATATTGTCATTATGTAGTGAATTTAAAGAATTTTGGCTACAAACAATACATTTTTTAACTAACACTCAACTCTATGAAAGTAGTAAATTTTTGGAAGACATTGTTCTGTGCAGCGCTGGCCGTGACGGCTTTTAGCGCATGTTCGGACGATGACGAAGAGGGCGGTTATTCGGGCATGCCCGAAATTACCGTGAACGGCGGCGAGTCGGTGACTGTCGCCGGGAAACTCGAGGGCGGCAAGCTCGAACAGACGGTCGAGGTCGTTTCGAAAGGCGACTGGACCCTGACATTCAAGAACCCCGGGGATTCGCAGTGGGTTACTCCCAGCGCGATGTCGGGCAAGACCGGTACGACGCAGCTTACCTTCACGCTGGGTCAGGCTTCGGGAGAGCGCAGCGCAATCCTTGTTCTGACCGCCAGCTCCAAGGTCGAGGGCTTCCCGCTTACGGACGAGGCTACGATCACGGTTGTACAGAGCGACAGCGATGTTCCGACGGGTAACGCTCTTTACAGCGAGAACTGCGGCACGAAGGTCGATAAAGTCGATGGCTACTGGCCTTATGTGGACAAGTTCGAAGGTTGGACCCGCGGCGGTTCGCTCGATCAGAAGGCCGTTACTTATACCGGCAACAGCGCTTCGGTAGCCAACAGCGGCAAGGTTTTCGATCCTGCCGAGGATGAAACGACGGTAGTTACGGGTCCTCCCTATGTTTCGATGAACAAATCGACTTCGGTTTTCAACATCAATGACATCAATATCGCATCGAACACCAATTTCACCTTCACGTTTACTGCCGCTCAACAGATTAACTATTCCAATGGCGTAGTGCTGGGCGACATGACGGATGAAACGATTCGGTTCTCGGTGTCTACCGATGGTTCGAGCTATGCTCCCGTTGCTCTGAAAGTCAAAAAAGTCGCTTCCGGCTACTGGTATCTCTGCACCGCCGAATTCAAACTGCCTGCCGGTGTTTCGACCGACAAGATCTGGGTTCGTTTCGACGGCTATGCAGGACTTAATAACCACGGTCTGCGTATCGACGACTTCAAACTTTATGAAGGCGGCAACGGTTCGGAACTCGTCGTTCCTTCGGTGGATTATACGAAGGGTACGGTTGCCGAGGCTATCGCAGCCGGAGCCGGCAAGAACTACGAGGTCGCCGCTACGGTCGTAGCCATGCACACGCAGGGTATCCTGATCGGCGATGCGTCGGGTGTCATGCTGGCGTTCCTTGGCGAGGCTCCTGCGGTAGCTGTTAACGATGCCGTTACCGTTAAGGGAACGACCGAATTGCGGAATGGCGTCATTCAGTTCGGCAAGGAGGGTCTTTCGGTCGCCAAGACCGGCACGGGCAGCTATAACACGCCTGCTCCCGAGGTAATGGACGGCACGGCTGTCACGGCCTATATCGCAACGGCCTTGGAAAATAAGGCTGTGTACAAGTATGTGAAATACAACGGTGAGTTTACTGTCAGCGGCAACTATTACAATGTCGTTATCGCCGGTACGACCACGAAAGGCTCTGTTGCCTATGGCAAATCGGAGTGGGCGTCGTTTAATGACAAACCGGTGACTGTCGAAGGCTGGCTGCTGGGCGGTACGGCCAACTATCTCCAGACGATGGCTACGTCGGTGACGGTCGATTCTTCGACGCCGATTGTTAAAATCTCCGCTCCCCAGCAGTTCGCTGCAACCTCTCCCGTGGCTCAAACGCTCAACTATACGGTTACCAACACGACGGCTTCGGCTGTAACGTTCGCAATCGAGGGTACGAATGCCGACAAGTTCTCGCTCGGCACCAAGACTGATAACACCATCGTCGTAAGCGCGAAAGGCGACAACACGGATAAGACAGCCTATACGGCCAATCTGGTTGCCAAAGTTGCCGGTGCGACGGTTGCAACGGTTGCTCTGAAGCAGGCTGCGCCTACGAGCGGTTCTGGCTATGCGAAGATTGAAAAGGTTGCCGATCTGAAAGAAGGAACGGGCTATCTGGCAGGCCTTGTTAATGGTAAATATCAGACTTGGACAGGAGTACTTACCAAAAAGCAGTGTGAGACAGTTCCTTATTCATATACCGAGGCAACGGGTGCATTTGTTGCTGATGATGCCGCAGGTGCAGAGATTTCACTTGTAGCTGTAAGCGGTGTTTCTAATGCTTATTATATTAAGTATGGTGAAAAATATCTGACAGTTGGTGCTGCCGGTAAGAATCAACTTGTATTGGCTGATTCTGCGGGCGATAACTATGGGACGTTTACTGATGACACTGATGGTGTTAAGGCAACCGCAAAAGCATTTGCGTCTATTATGATGACATCGACTGGAGCTATGTCGAAATATATTCGGTCGTATGCGACGATGAGTACGTCTGGTGTTGCCGGTGTTGTATTCTTCCTGGCAAAATAACAACAGTCGAGGAAACCGACTTGTAAAACCAACCACTCTTGGCGGGGATAACTCCCCGTCAAGAGTTTGGTTTCTAAATGGGTCTGCGGACCAAATGTTATACTTTATTCTGAATGATGTTGAAAATTAAACAGATAGGCATGCTGCTCGTGACGATGTCGGCGATGCTTGTCCTGTTTGCGGGATGCGGCGACAAGGACGACGGGGGCGACAAGGAGTCCCTCGCGACGCTCGTTGCAGAGACCGTGAGCAGTTCAACCACAACGAACAAGATTTCGACCCAAGGCCCGTCGGGCATCACCTTCGAGGCGACGATCGTCTCGCAGGGCGGGGATGCGGAGTGGTGTTCGTTCGATTTGAATAAGCAGGTATCCTCCGCCGGCGGAAACGTCGGGGACCCGGCCTACCTCTATTTGGACAAAAACAATTCCGACGACGACCGCACGGCGCGGATCGACGTAACCTATACCAACGGTTATTCCACCTCCCTGACGCTGACGCAGAGGGCCGCGGGCTTCATCGACTACGACCGTTCGTGGGGCGAGCAGCCCGAATATCGTTCCGACGACGCTTATATCTATAAGACCTATTATGCGACGTTTGTGAGCAATCAGTTCTTTCCGGGCGGAAAACTGCGCAACTATTCGGTATGCTACGATGTCGACCGGCATATTTCGCATTGGGTGGCTTATCCGATCTTCAAGAAGGTCTACGAAACGCCCGTTTTGAGCCGGGTCAACGATTTCAATTACGATCCCAATGACCAGCTGCCCGTGATTCCCACCCGCGACCAGCAATACATCGGGACAGGCGGCAACGGCCGCGGTTACGGTGCATGGGGTTACGACCGCGGGCACATGCTTCCGCAGGCTTCGCGTTACAACAATTACGAGCCGAACCGGATGACTTACTACGGCACCAACATGATGCCCCAGAACAGCACGCTGAATCAGAATATCTGGGCCTCGCTGGAGGGCAAAGTCCGTGGCTGGGGAGGCTTGCAGACCTACGATACGCTCTATGTGGTGACGGGAGCCGCTTTCAAGAGCACGAAGACCATCGACAATGCCAACGGACCGATCGCCGTGCCGTCGCATTGCTGGAAAGTGCTGCTGCGCCAGCGGGGCAACCAGAACCGGCAGATCTCTCAATTCAAGGCGGATGAACTGAAAGCCATCGGCTTCGTGTTCACCAACGATGACGCCGGAGCCGCCACGTCGATCGAATCGGCTGTCCGTTCGGTGAAGGAGATCGAGGAGCTGACGGGCTTCAAGTTCTTCCGCAACCTCGACCCGGCCGTGGCCGATGCGGTGAAAAGCCAGAAGAACCTCGCCGACTGGTAGGGATTATGATACAATGAATTGAACCTTAACAACAAAAATCGTTTATGAAGAGAATCTTTTTGACAGGACTGTTTGCCTCGCTGATCGCGGTGGCATGCTTCGCGCAGAAGCCCTACAAAGTGGTCTTCTACAACTTCGAGAACCTGTTCGACACCATTCACGATCCCGGCGTCCTCGATGAGGAGTTCACGCCCGAAGGACCCAAGAAGTGGAACTCGGCCAAGTACACCAGGAAAATCGGGAACCTCGAACGGGTGTTGTTCGACATCGCCGCCGAGGATAAGGATTATCCCGTGGTGATCGGCGTTTCGGAGATCGAGAACCGCTCGGTGATGGAGGATGTGATCGCGCAGCCGAAACTCGCGCCCGGCAACTACCGCATCGTGCATTACGATTCGCCCGACGCACGCGGCGTCGACGTGGCGTTCTACTACCGTCCCGACGTTTTCAAGCTGGAGGGAAGTGCCGCCATTCCGTTCAAGATGCCGGAACTGCCCAACTTCAGGACGCGTGATTTCGTCACGATGTGGGGCACGATCGACAGCGAGCCGTTCTTCTTCCTCGTGAGCCACTGGCCTTCGCGTCTGGGCGGCAAGGAGGCTTCGGCCCCCAAGCGTCTGGCTGCCGCCAAGCAGGTGAAGCACATCGTCGACTCGGTGACCGCCGCCAACCCGGCCACGAAGGTGGTCGTCATGGGCGACCTGAACGACGATGCCACGGATGACAGCATCGTCGAGGGCCTCAACGCCAAGGGCAAGATCAAGGAGGTCGGCAAGGGCGACATGTTCAACCCCTTCATCGGCCTGCTGAAAGCGGGTTACGGCACGCTGGCTTACCGCGACGAGTGGAACCTGTTCGACAACATCATCGTTTCGGAGAACCTCGCCACCGGTTCCACGGGCAGTCTGAAAATCCAGCCCGCCGGCAACTCGAAGTTCTACGGCGGCATCTTCCGCCGTCCCTACATGATCCAGAAGGAGGGCCAGTACAAGGGCTATCCGCTGCGTACGTTCGTGGGCAACGATTTCCAGGGCGGTTTCAGCGACCACTTCCCCGTATATATCTACATCGCCAAATAAACACTCTAAAATATTTGTATGAAACTCAAAGTTCTACTTATTCTGATGCTCGCCGCCGTGACCTTCACGTCCTATGCGCAGGACGGAGGCATCCGCGGTAAGGTGGTTTCGCGCAACGGTCGCGTGGCCTTGAGCAATGTACAGGTGAAGATCGAATCGCTGGGTCTGACGGCCATGACCGACAAGGACGGCAACTTCATCTTCGAGAATCTTCCTGCGGGCAGCTATACGGTGCTCTTCTCTACGCCCGACTTCGAGGACCTCAACCTGATGGTCCGCGTGGGCAATGAGCATGTGCAGGACCTCAAGTCGGTGATCATCGTGCCGTCGGGGCAGAGTGCGGTTCTGGACGACGCCGTTTTCGCCGAATTCGACAGCGACTCCTCGTCGTCGGACACGCAGGCGCTGCCTTCGTCGCTCTCTTCGTCGAAGGACCTCTTCAACAACATCGCATCGTACCGTTTCAGCGAGATGCGTTTCAACGTCCGCGGCTACGATTCGCAGTACTCGGACATCTACCTGAACGGCATCCGCTTCAACGACGCCATGACGGGCTACGGTCCCTGGTCGCTGTGGAGCGGACTGAACGACGCGACGCGTAACCAGGAGAACTACACGGGCCTCGAAGCGTCGGATTTCGGCATCGGCGGCATCGGCGGCATGACCAACGTCAACGCCCGCGCCTCGCAGATGCGCAAGGGATTCCGCGTGAGCGTGTCGAACGGCAACCAGATGTACCGTTTCCGTGCGATGGTTTCCTACGGCTCGGGACAGTTGGACAACGGCTGGTCGTACGCCTTCTCGGTGGGAACCCGCCAGGGCGGCAACGGCTATGTGGACGGCGTTTACTACAACTCCTATTCCTATTTCGCTTCGGCCGAGAAGCTTTTCGGACAGAACCACCGCCTTGCGCTGACGCTGCTGGCTTCGCCTTCGGAGCGCGGCGCGCAGCAGGCTTCGACCGACGAGGCTTACGCCCTGTTCGGCAACAACTACTACAACCCCAATGTGGGTTACCAGGCCGGCAAGCTCCGCAACTCGCGCGTGCGCAACACCCACGAGCCGATCGTGATGTTGAACTATACGTGGGACATGTCGGAGAACACGCGTCTGAACGCCGCCACGTCGCTGCGTTTCGGCAGGAACGGCTATTCGGCCCTGACGTGGAACGCCGGAGCGGACCCCCGCGGCGACTACTACCGCTATATGCCGAATTCGGATAAGACGCAGATCGTGCCGGGCATAACCACCGACGAGACGATCTATTTTTACGCGATGGATGGCGCCATAGCGAAAGGCGTGTGGGACGGTATGCTCGACTACGACAAATTCTTCCAGACGAATATGCGGAATATCGACACCGATCCGGTGCTGTCCAAACTGATGGGCAATAACAGTCGTTCGAACTACATGATCGAGGAGCGTCACACCGACCAGCTGGACTACAACCTGGCGGTCAACGTGCAGCATAACATGCGCCACAACATGCGCATCGTCGGCGGCGCCAACCTGCGCGTCAACCGCACGAATTACTACTCGGAGATCAAGGACCTGCTGGGCGGCGACTATTGGTATGACATCGACAAGTTCGCCGAGCGCGACATGGCCAGCGCCGAGGCTTACCAGAACGACCTGGATTACTACTGGGCTACGGGGCACGCCCGCATTGCCCGTGCCGGCGACAAGTACGGTTACTACTACCGGGCGCACCTGCTCGAAACCAATGCCTGGGCCAACTACACGTGGGGCATCGGCGGTTTCTCGCTGGGCGTCTCCGGATCGGTCGGCTACTCGAACATGTACCGCGAGGGCATGTGGCGCAAGGGATTGTTCCCCAACGATTCGAAAGGCGATTCGAAGAAACTCGACTACCTGACCTACGATGCGAAACTTTCGTTGGGCTACAAGTTCTCGGGAGCGCATTCGATCGAGGCCAATGTGGCTTACATGCAGCAGGCGCCCAAGTTCGCGACGGCATTCGTGTCGCCCCGTACGCGCAACACGACCACGCCGGGGCTGAAGGCCGAGAAGGTGTTCGGCGCAGACCTCACCTACAACCTCAACCTGCCCTACATCAAGGCGCGTCTTTCGGGATACTATACGACGATCGAGGACCAGTCGAAGGTCATCTCGTTCTACGACGATACCCGCAGTTCGTTCACCAACTTCGCCATGAGCGGCATCGACAAACGCTACTACGGCGTTGAGTTGGGCCTTTCGGTTCCCGTATGGAACGGCCTCTCGGTCGTGGGTGCCTTGAGCTGGGGCGACTATACCTATACGTCGAATCCCAACTTCGTGCAGACGGTTGACAACGTGGACAAGATCGTACTGAAAGATAAGGTCAACTGGGACGGTTATCATGTGGAAAGCTCGCCGCAACTGGCTTTCAACATCGGTCTCGACTACCGCGGACCGCGCAACTGGTTCGCCGGTGTGAACTTCAACTACTACGACAACATCTATCTTTCGATGAACCCGATGTACCGTACGGCTACCGCCATTAAGTATTATACGAATGTGCTGACTTCCAATACGGCCACCAATGCGCAGAAGGCATCGGCCCTCTCGTCGATCAAGACCCTCCGCAAGCAGGAGAAGTTTGACAGCGCATATACGTTGAGCGCCAATATCGGCAAGAACTGGTATATCCACCGGGTCTACATGCTGGGCTTCAGCCTCGAGGTGAAGAACATCCTCAACGATCAGGACATCCGCACGGGCGGTTACGAGCAGATGCGTATGAGCAAGGTCCGCGGCGAGGGCGGCGAGCAGATTTACGGCCGCTTCCCCTCGAAGTATTTCTACCTGTTCGGTACGACCTATTACCTGAATGTCTATTTCCGTTTCTAATCGCGCAAAGCATAATTTATGAAAAGTCTTAAAATAGCATTGGCGGCTCTCGTCGGTCTGGTGGCCGTGAGCTGCTACAACGATTTCGACACTCCGGCTCCGCAGAAGCTCTATACGGCCGACGATATGGCCGCAATGGGGCTTACTCGGATCACCATTGCCGAAGTGAAGGAAAAATTTGGTCCGATCTCCAATACGGGAACCAACGACAATTTCTCCACGACCAAGACCCTCAAGTTCGGAACCCGCACGTCCGAGGAGGCCAAGTTCGACGGCCTCATGGAGTGGCCCGAGGCTTCGAAATACTACATCAAGGGCAAGGTGATCAGCAGCGACCGTCAGGGCAACATCTACAAGTCGCTCTATATTTATGATGATGGTGAGTGGGATGGGGATGACCAGACCGGAAAAGCCGGTATCGAGCTGAAGCTCTACAACGGCCTTTATCTCGACTTCCTGCTCGACCTGGCTTCGAAGCCGATCAAGAGCCAGTGGGTCTACGTGCGTCTCGACGGTCTCTATCTGGGTAACTATCGCATGATGCTTTCGATCGGAGGCGCTCCCTCGGACGGCATCAACACGGCCGGCAACCACAAGTTCTACGCCAACTCGAACCTCGACAACCCGAAGGTTGCCGCCCTGAACGTCTTCCGCGGCGAATACACGACGCTCGACGACTCGGACATCAAGGAGGTCGACGGTTCGAACTACACGTCGCTCGGCGAGGCCGATCTGGGCCGGCTGGTGCGTTTCAACAAGATCAAGATCCGCTATGCGGGTGTGAAGAATCAGGACGGCGTGACGCCTCCGAACCTCAAAAACGGCGGAAATGCGAATCCCTATCCGAGCTGGATCGTGACCGACTGGGGAACGCCCATCTTCGGCGCATGGTATCGCTGGGCCTACAACAACAGCGAGCAGAATATCCGTCTCTACGGTTCGGTGCTGATGAGCTACAACGATGCGGCGGAGTACACTTCGGACCCGGGCGTTTACGGCATCCGTACGAGCGGTTACAGCCAGTTCGCCATGAAGCCCATCCCGAAGGACGGCACGGAGGGTACGGTGCTGGGCATCTACGGCATCTATGCGAAGAAGAGCGATTTCACGGGAGGTTCGGAGGACTGGGCGCAGTACCAGATCTCGGTGAGCCGTATCGAGGACCTCGGTTTCCCGCCCGAGTCGCTGCTTTCCGAGGAGTGGATCAGGGCCAATACGCCCGCCTCGTCGCTGACGCCTCCCGTGAAGAACGGCGGCGACGATTACGAGGGTGACTGATCCCGCGTTTGAGCAATAAAAAACTGCGGCCCCGATGGGGTCGCAGTTTTTTTGTGCCGCGGCGGCAGCGCTACCGCTTGTTCCATTTGCAGGAGGTCTGGTAGTAGCCGATCGCGCGGTCGACCTGCACGGCGTCCTTCCGCTCCATCGCTTCGAGGTGGTGGGGATTCTCCTCGGTGGGAACCACGCGGTACTGCTCGAAGCGGCGCACGGGCGACAGAATCGTGAAGGTGTCGCCTTCGAGGTAGCCGAGGTCCTGATAGGTGGCGATGAACGCGCGGTTGACATATGCCGGGTCGAAGATGCTGCGGCCGTAGAAATGCGAGTCGTAGCTCATGTTGAGCAGCGACAGCAGGGTGGGCATCAGGTCGATCTGCGAGACGATGCCGTCGACCACTCCGGGTTCGATAAGCCCGGGGGCGAGGATCAGCGCCGGGATGTGGTATTTCTGCAACGGAATCTCGGTGCGGCCGGCGCTCGAAGCGCAGTGATCGGCCGTGACGAGGAAGATCGTGTTTTCGAACCACGGCTGCCTGGCCGCTTCGGCGAAGAACCGTCCCAGCGAATAGTCGCTGTAAAGCACGCCTCCGGCGCGGCTCTTCGAGTCGTTGGGAATGCGGATTCGTCCGGCGGGGTAGGTGAAGGGGCGGTGGTTGCTGACGGTCATCACGTGGGCGAAGAACGGCTTGCCGCTGCGGGTCTCCTCGTTGAGCGTGCGGATGACCTTCCGGTAGGCGTCTTCGTCGCAGACGCCCCAGATGTTGGCGAAGGTGATCTCTTCGGGCTTGTAGCTTTTCTGGTCGACGATGTCGTATCCGTTGCCCGAGAAGAAGGTCTCCATGTTGTCGAAATAGCTGTTGCCGCCGTAGAAATAGGTCACGTTGTAACCCTTGTCGCGCAGCAAGGCTCCTGTGGAGTGCATTCCGGCGTTGTTAGGACGCTTGATGATGCTCTGGCCCGGGCAGGGCGGCAGCGAGAGCGTCACGGCCTCCAGGCCGCGCACCGTGCGGTTGCCCGTGGCGTATACGCGGTCGAACGCCAGTCCCAGTTTGTAGAGCGAGTCGAGTACGGGCGTGATCCGTTCCGTGTTGCCGAACCGCTCCATGTACGAGGCGCTCATGCTCTCCATGGTGATCAGCACGATGTTGCGGCGGATCTCCTCCCCTTCGGCGCGCACGGCGTGCAGGTTGTCGCCCGTGCTTTGGTAGACCCCGTGCACGAAGGCTTCGGCCTCGGCTTCGGGACGCGTGAGGTAGAACTGTTCGTAGTCGAGCGTGTTCTTGACGAAGGCGTCGTAGAACTTGTAGAGTCCGTTGGCCTGCAATTCGTTGACGTAGACGTTGTCGCTGTCCTGGAAGCGGGTGTTGAAGTTCAGCAGCCCGATCGCGGCGAACAGCGCCGCGACGTAGGCCGGTCCGATTACGGCTTTCCACCTCCAGCCTTTCAGGCATTCGGTCTGCACGAGTTCGCTGCGGAAGAAGTACCATGTCACGAGCAGCGTCACGACGACGATGCCCAGCGTCATCGGAATGACGGGGTAGGACTCCATGATGTTGCCCACCACCTCGTTGGTGTAGACCAGGTAATCGACGGCGATGAAGTTGTAGCGGACGCCGAATTCGCTCCAGAAGAAATATTCGCTGATGCCGTTGAAGATGATGGCGCCCACGTAGACGACGATGAAGAGGGCGAACCACACCGTGGTCCAGTGGCTGCGGAATCCGGGCAGGAAAAGCCGCAGTGCGAAGCTGCCGGCCCAGTAGCCCAGCACATAGAGGGCGATTCGCGGCGCGACGCTTCCGTATTCGTCGAAGATCGTGTTGAAGAACGCCACGTAGCAGAACGCCGCCACGAGCAGGGCGAGGAGGATGTAGCCCCACGGCTTTTTGTACTTGGTGCGCGAAACGCTCAACATGAAGAGCCAGAGGAAAATGAATCCCGCCGTCGCGGCGCAGAAATCGTTCACGGCGCCCAGCAGGAAGACTTCGCACCATTCGCCGAATGAGAAGGCGAGTGAGGTGGTCTGCTCGTTGAAAAGCAGTACGACGCGCAGCACGAGGCCGACGGCGACGGTCAGCAGCGACAGTTTGAGATAGAGGCCGGAGACCAGCCGAATACTTTTTTGCATGATGAATTTGGTAATTAACGGTACAAAGTTAACCATTTTCAGCCCGTTCGGAAAAAGAAAAGGCAGTCAACCGGGTGACTGCCTTGTTCTGTTGTTTTGAAAAATCGTTTGTTTTGGTGCTTACTTCGACGGGCGCATGACGACCTTCACGAGGTTTCCGTCCGCAAGGATCTTCTTGGCGAGCGCCTGCACGTCGGCGTTGGTCAGGTCGCGGATCGCCTGTTCGTGGTCGGCGATGTAGTTCAGGCCCGAGCCGTATTTGATCTGGATGTAGCTCATCCATGCGCCGTTCTGTTCGAGGCTGTTTTTCCAGCTCTTGAGCATGAATTCGCGGTTTTTCTCGATGTCCTCGCTCTTGGGACCGTTGGCTGCGATCTCCTCGATCTCCTTCATCACGATCTCGCGCAGTTCGTCGGCCATCTCCTCGTTGGTGTCGAACGAAATGGTCATGCTGTAAGTCTCGCGGGGGATGTACTTCGTCGAACCCTGGACGCGCACGCCGTAGGTTCCGCCCTTCTCCTCGCGGATCGAAACGAGATAGCGCGAATTGAGCGCCTGCGTCAGGAACGTCAGGGCCATTTTGTTTTTGAGCGTGTAGGGCATCTCACCCGAGAAATGGTAGTTGACCGAGACCTTCGGCTGCTGCATCGGAGCCGTGAACTCCTCCGTAACCTCGCCTTTCACCGGATAGGCCTTGTCGTCGACGTAATTGATCGGTTTGCGGGCGGCGGGGATCGAACCGATGTATTTCTCCACGAGGGGTTTCAGCGTTTCGGGGTCGATGTTGCCCACGAACGTGAAGACGAATCCGTTGGCTCCGGGGTAGAGCTTGGCGTAAATGCCGGGCAGCTGTTCGAAGTCGAACTTGTTGACGATCTCCGTCGAGATCATCTGACGGCGGGGATTGTGGCCGTAGGTCACGTCGGCCACCTTCTCCTGCATCAGGAAGTCGGGATTCGACTTGGCATTGGCGAGCTGGGCGAGGAGCATCTTCGTGAGATTGTCCACGTCGTCCTTGTTGAACCGGGGCTGCGTGAAATTGAGGTAGAGCAGCTGGAGCATCGTCTCGATGTCCTTGGGCGAGCAGACGCCGCCCATGGCGCTGGTGTAGTTCTCCACCGAGGGCTGCACCGAGGCCGTTTTGCCCGAAAGCTGTTTCTTGAGTTCCGTGGCCGAGAATTTGCCGACGCCCGACATCGAGTTCACGGCGGGCATCATTTCGCCCATGTAGTACTCCTCGTCCGAGAGCAGCGACAGGCCGCCCTTGCCGACTACGCCCAGGCGCACTTCGTCGGCCTTGAAGGTCGTGGGTTTCACGACGACCTTCGCACCGTTGGCCAGCGTCCATTCCGTCGTTCCGAGCTGTTTGTCCTCGACCGTCTTCTTCACGGGCGAGCCTTTGAGCACGGTCCCTTCTGCGATCAGCGGCTCCTTGACCACGTTGTCCTCATAGGCCGTGACCTCCGATGCGGCCACCTTGTCGCGGATGGCGAGAATCTCCTCGGCGGTGGGCGTTGCGACGCCTTCCTTCTCGGGAGCGTTGATCACGATCACCTGATTCGTCGGGAGAATGGTCTGCTTCGCGAAGGCGTTGACGGCATCCACGTTGAGCATCTTGATCAGCATGCTGTCGAGCTGCCATTCGGTCTCGGCATCGGGCATCGGCTGGTTTTTCTGGTAGTTGTTCAGATAGGTCTGCACGAATTCGTTGTTGCGGCGGTCGTTGCGGTTGGCGTACGAGCGTTCGGCCTGACGCATCAGGTTCTCCTGGGCGCGTTCGAACTCGCCCTGCGTGAATCCGTAGCGGCGCACCTTCTCCATTTCGGTATAGAGGGTCTCGAAGCCGCGGGCCAGCTTGCCGTCCTCGGTCATGGCCACGAATACCGTGGCGTCGAGCGTCGGGATGATGCCGATCACGTCGCCCGTGCCCATGCCGGCGCCGAGGAACGGCGCGTCGGGCTGCATGGCGATCTCCTGCAGGCGGGCGTTCTCCATCGTGGTCATGTAGGCCTCGATCACGTTGTTGGCCTCGGCCAGCACCGTGTTGGCGAGCTGTTCGGGAAGCGCCGGGCGCTTGATGAAGAGCTGCACCTTCGTACCCTGCATTTCGGGATCGGTGTAGATGCTGACGATCGGCTCCTCGTTGTCGGGAACCTCGATGGTCTCCTTCTGCGGTGCGCCGGCGGCGGGAGCCGGAATGTCGGCCATCAGCGTCTTGATCTTGGACTCAATGGCGTCTACGTCGATGTCACCGACCACGATTACGGCCTGGTAGTCCGGACGGTACCATTGTTTGTAGAAATCCTCCAGCTCCTTGTGCCGGAAGTTCTTCAGCCCATCGAGGTAGCCGATCAGGTTGCGGCGTTCGTATTTCGTGCCTTTGCCCAGCGCCTGCAACAGCTTCATCGTCGAACGCCACGACGCGCCGTCGCGCGTGCGCAGCTCCTCCATGATCACGCCGCGCTCCGAGTCGATTTCCGACGGCTCCAGCGCGATGAAGTGCGACCAGTCGTGCAGGATCAGCAGCGCCGAGTCGATGATTCCTTCGCGCGAGGTCGGCACGTCCTTCATGTTGTAGCACGTGTAATCCCAGCTCGTGCCGGCATTGAGGTTGGCGCCGAATTTCACGCCCACGGTCTCCAGATACTCCGTGAGCTGTTTGCCCGGGAGGTTCTTGGTTCCGTTGAAGGCCATGTGTTCCAGGAAGTGGGCGAGGCCCTGCTGCGAATCGTTCTCCTGGATGGCTCCCACATCGTGGAGGATGTAGAAATCAGCCTGGCCTTTCGGCTTTTCGTTGTGGCGGATGTAGTAGGTCATTCCGTTTTCCAGTTTCCCGGTGCGGACCTCCGGATCGGCCGGGATCGGCTGGTTCATCTGTGCCGCGGCGCTGCCGGCGGCGAACGCCGCGACGGCCAGCATCAATAATTTTTTCATGGGCATTTGTGGTATAAGGTTTATTGTTTCTGTGTCTCTTCGGGGCGGTATTCGATGATATCACCCGGCTGGCAGTCCAGCTCGCGGCAGATCGCTTCGAGCGTGGAAAACCGGATGGCCTTGGCCTTCCCGTTCTTGAGGATCGAGAGGTTGGCGGGCGTGATGTCGACCCGTTCGGCCAGTTCGCCGAGCGACATCTTGCGTTTGGCCATCATTACGTCTATGTTTATGATTATCGCCATAAAGTCGTCCCCCCCCCTTTTATCGTTTGCATTTCTCTCATGTCGTCTGTTTTAGATGGTCAGTTTCTGCTCCTCGCTCAAATTCTGGCCGATGGCGAAGACCTCGGCGGCGAAAAGGATCAGGATACCCATGATGATCATTGCGTAGGAGACGTGGAAACCCGCGTCGACGGTGTATCCGCTTCCGGCGAGCAGTTCGGCGGCGCGGCTGTTCATCACCCAGTCCACGGTGTCGCTGATCAGTTCGGTGACGATCGTCAGCATGCCGATTGCGCGCAGATACCAGACGTTGCGTTTGTCGAGCGTGCGCTCTTCGCGGATCGAGCGGCGCAGCGAGTGGATGATCACGAACATCAGTACGATGATGGCCAGATAGAGAAGCGGGCAGAGCAGGACCAGCGCATAGAGCCATGCGCTGCCGCCGATCGAACGGAATGCCAGCCCCAGCGGGGATGTGCCCGGGGCGTTCTGCTCGACGACCAGGGCGAGTTTGCGGACGTTGGCTTTGATTTCCACGCCCGGCGCCGCGGCGATTTCGACGGCCGTTTCGGGCTGTCCCGTCACCCGGATGTCGCCCAGCATGTAGATCATGCGCGGCACGCCGGATTTCCACTTTTCGGCGATGTCGTTACCGAGTTCCGCGCCTTCCGCCGCGCCCCGCGAGAAATTGGGCAGGATTCCGTGGGCGATGCTTGCCACGAGTACGATGAAAAACGTAATGTAAATGACCAGCAGGCGTTGCAGGAGCGATTTTTTGTTCTGCATGTGTGACTATTTTGGTTTTACAGTTGCAAAGATAGAATTAATCTTCGAAAAACAAATAATATTTATCGTTTTTCGATAAAATTTTTCGCGGCGGACAAAAAAGGACGGCACAGGCGGCCGTCCTTCGGATCGTCTCCGGAACGTTTACTCCACGTTGTCTTTCAGCTGTTTCCAGAATGAAGCGCTGATGGACATCGAGATCGAGATGGCCAGCACGTAGAGGATGAACATGACGACGAACGTGATGAAGCCGATGCCGATCGCGTTGCAGATGGCCTGGAAAATGCCGAATACGATGCCGAACAGCACGCCGACGACCAGCGACACGAAGAACATGGTCCATTTGCTGCCGTAGGTGGCGTCGTTCGAAGCCTTGATGGCCTGTATCGGATTTTTGCCCTTTTCGATGAGGAAATAGTAGGAGAGCGTCCATGCGATCGAGAGCACGATGCCCGGGATGACCATGAAGAGCACGCCGATGAAAATCGGGAAAACCATCAGGCCCATCGTGATGAAGAACTCGCCCATGTAGCGGCGGTATTTGCTGTCGAAAATGCCCAGGGGATTGACAATCTCACCCTTGGCCAACTGTGTGGGCAGTAAGGTGATGGCGATTGTGGTACCCACATTGAGATAAGGTATCCAGATCGTAATGAGCCATAAGGCCACTGCTGCGATCACCGAAGGTGCGTTCTTTACGCCGATGGCGACGGAATCCTTGAGGGTTTCTCCGAAATCGAGTTTTTTCACTTCCATAACTAACAGGTTTAAGGGTTAACATCAAAAACAAAAATACGAAAAAAATCGTATCTTTGCCTGCATAACCGTAAAATTCAATGCAATGGCTGAAAAATCTCGCTATAATTACCGGGTTGAACCGCAGGACGTGGATTTCACGCTGCGGGCGACAATCCCTTCGCTGGGCGGCTCGATACTCAACACCGCGGGCATCGACGCCCACGGCAAGGGGTTCGGAGTCGATGCGCTGAATGCTGACAACCATTCGTGGGTGCTTTCGCGCATGGCCGTCGAATTCGACTGCCAGCCCACGCAGTACACCGACTACACCGTGGCTACGTGGATCAGCGATTACGGCCGGGTGCTCTCGACGCGAAACTTCACGCTGACCGATGCCGCAGGCCGCGAATTCGGCCGCGCCGTGACGCAGTGGGCGATGATCGACCTGCAGAGCCGTTCGGCGATCGACCTCTCGTGGGTGGGCGATGCGCATGCCGACGCCATCGTCGATGCCGCGCCCCCGACGGACAAGCCGCGCAAGATCCGTGCGGTAAGCCCTACCGCGACGGCCGAACACCGCGTGGTTTACAGCGACATCGACTTCAACCGCCACGTCAACACGATGCGCTATATCGAAATGATGCTCGACATGCTGCCCGTCGACATGCTGACGCAGGAGGCTCCGGTGCGGCTGGACATTCATTTCCTGAAAGAGTGCCGCTTCGGGCAGACGCTGACGGTGGGGTGCGAGTTGCGCGGGCGTTCGGCGCTGTTCGAAATTTCGGCCGACGGCGCTGCGGCTGCCGTGCGTGCCTCTATCGAATGGAAATAGGCCTGCGGGGAACGCTTCGCAGGGCGCTTGTGGAACGGGTTTTGCAGTTTACGGCTGCAAAACCTTTTTTCATTATGGAGAGCGCAACCAAAACACAAGCGAAAAACAAGTATCAGGTAAGCATCGACCTGCTGAACGATGCCGTGGGCAAGGAGATCGCCACTTCGTTGCAGTACATGTATTTCCACACTCATTTCGAGGACGACCGCTACCAGTATCTCTCGAAGATCATGCGCGAGATTTCGATCGCCGAGATGCGCCACATCGAGGAGTTCTCCGACCGCATCCTGTTCCTGCAGGGCGACGTGGACATGAACGCCTCGTTCCGCACCCGGCAGGTCACCGACGTGAAGGAGATGCTGCGCATGGCCATGCAGCTGGAGCAGAGTACGATCGATAGCTACAACGAAGCCTCGCGCATCGCCTCGGAGAACAAGGACGCCGTAACGCACAAGATGTTTCAGGACATCATCGTCGAGGAGGAGGGGCATCTCGACACCTTCCGCACCGAGTTGCAGAACCTGATCGACTACGGCGAGAAGTACCTCGCGCTGCAATCGGCCGCCGGCAGCAAGCATACGTCGAAGAGTTTCAACCATTCCGGCGGCGGCGAATAGCGGTTCGCGCGGCGGAAAGCACTTCTGACGCAAAAAACGGAATCCTTTTGCCGGGGTCCCGTTTTTTCGGTTATCTTTGTACCTGAATCATTCGCGGGAACCTGTGCAAACCCCGGCCGGCGCATGAGTTCCTCCCGGGGGAGGGATTCGGGGCGGGGCGGGCCTGCCGACGCGGCCGGAGGCCGCAGGCGTCGGGTTGCCGGATCGGATGAACGGCATGAAATCGCCGGAATGCTCTGATACGATGAAAATAACGATTTTAGGACCTGCCCATCCCTACCGCGGGGGGCTGGCCTCGATCATGGAGATCATGGCCCGCACGTTCCAGCGGCGGGGCGACGAGGTCGACATCAAGACCTTCACGCTGCAATATCCCTCGCTGCTGTTTCCCGGCGAGAGCCAGACGGTTGCGACGCCTCCGCCTGCGGACCTCCGCATCTGCCGCTGCGTCAATACGATGAATCCGCTGAACTGGGTGCGCGTCGGCCGCCGGATACGCCGCGAGCGTCCCGATTTCGTGCTGATGAAGTACTGGACGCCCTTCATGGCCCCCTGTTTCGGGACCATTGCCCGCATCGCCCGCGGCAACGGCCATACGAAGGTGCTGTGCCAGATTGACAACGTCGAGCCGCACGAACACCACCTGACCGACAAACCCTTCAACCTCTACTACCTGCATTCGGTGGACGGCTTCGTCTACATGTCCGAGCAGGTGCACAGCGAGCTTCGCGCGTACAGCGACGCTCCGGCCCTGTTTTCGCCGCACCCGCTGTTCGAGAACTTCGGCGAGCGGGTCGAACGCTCCGAGGCGTGCGTGCGTCTGGGGCTGGACCCTGCGAACCGCTACGTGCTTTTCTTCGGGCTGATCCGCGATTACAAGGGGCTTGACCTGCTGCTCGACGCCTGGGCGCAGCTCCGGCGCGCGGGCCGCACCGAGGGCCGCCGGCTGATCGTGGCGGGGGAGTTCTACACCGCCCGGGAGCCGTATCTGAACCGGATCGCCGACAACGGATTGCAGGACGAGGTGCTGCTCCACGACCGCTTCATCCCCGACGACGACGTGAAATATTACTTTTCGGCGGCCGATTTCGTCGTACAGCCCTACAAGACCGCCACGCAGAGCGGCGTGACGCAGATAGCCTACCAGTTCTGCGTGCCGATGGTCGTCACGAAAGTCGGGGGACTGGCCGAGATCGTGCCCGACGGGCGCGTGGGCTACGTCTGTCCTCCGACGGCCGAGGGGGTTGCCGCGGCGATGGACCGCATGTACGAGGGCGATGCGCTGAAACGCTTCCGGGAAAACTGCGTCGAGGAACGCCGCCGCTTTTCGTGGGAGGAGATGTGCAGCCGCATCACGGAGCTGTACGGGCTGGTGGCTTCCGGAAAATAGGGGGCGCCGCAGCTTCCGGGAGAACTGTTTTTTCGGCATTTCGTTTGTTATTCAGGCGAAAAGACCTATCTTTGCGGGACCTAACTCATACTCTTGCATATTGTGGCGTCACAATTCATCAATCTGAAATCCAGGTTGCTTAACCCGTATGTGGTATTTGCCGTCTGGATGCTCTGCACGGTTTGGATCTGCATCACGCAGTCGCTGGCCGGGCCTCAGAACTACAACAATTTCCTGGTCTTCCGCGGGGTGTTCGACCATCTGTTCTCCTCGCTTCCCCTTTACGAGCCCTATCCGCTCGAATACGGGGATATCAACCATTACGGTCCGATTTTCGCCTTTATCATCGCACCTTTCGCGGTGCTGCCGCCGTGGCTGGGCATGTCGCTGTGGTGCATGAGCCTTTCGCTGCTGCTCTACTGGACCGTCCGGCAGCTGCCGATGCCCGTGGTGCTGACGAGCCTGGTGCTGTGGCTGACGCTCAACGACTTTTACGGAGCCTGCTTCAAACAGCAGTTCAACATCGCCGTCGCGGCGCTGGTCGTCGGGGCGCTGGCCATGATCGAGAAACGCCGCGAAGGATGGGCCGCACTGTTCATCGTCATCGGTACGTTCGTCAAGATTTACGGCATCGTCGGGCTGGCCTTTTTCTTCTTCGTGCGGCGCAAAGGACGTTTCATCGGGTATATGGCTTTGTGGAGCGCCATGGCCCTGCTGCTGCCCCTGCTCTTCGTCAGTCCCGAATACCTCTGGTCGCAGTATGCGGCATGGGCCGCCGACATTGTGCAGAAGAACGGTGAGAACATGTTCTGTGCCTATACGAACATCTCGCTGGTGGGCTGTGTGCGCAAGATCAGCGGTTCGCCGGCCTATTCCGACCTGCTGATCATCGTCCCCGCCATGGTGCTGTTTCTGCTCTCCTACCTGCGCACCGGGCAGTACAAACACTTCAGCTACCGCCTGACGATGCTGGCTTCACTCCTGTTGTTCATCGTGCTGTTCAGCAGCGGCAGCGAACACAGCGGCTATGTGATAGCCGCGCTCGGCATGGGTATCTGGTGGGTGAATTTTCCCCCCCCCCGCACGCGGCCGGCTCGAATGGACGCTGCTCCTACTGGCCCTGTTCGCCAGTTTCTCCTATAACTTACTCCCGACTAAGTTCTACCGTGGCGTATTCGTAGCCTACGCGCTGCGTTCGCTGCCGTTCTTCGCCATCTGGCTCCACTGCATCCGGAGGCTGTGGCGCGAGGATTTCGCCGTCACGGACGTCCTTCTGGACTACAAAACCCTGCCTGCGGCAGACGAGGCGGCAAACGAGGCGGCAGAATCCCGTCCCGCGCGGCCGGGCGACGGGCTCGACATCGTATGCCCGTGTTACAATCCGGCTCCGGGGTTCGTCCCTGCGCTGGCCCGCTCCTATGCGGAGCTTTGCGCCCGGTATCCGGACAAGCGCCTGCACCTGATCGTCGTCAACGACGGTTCGCCGCATGGTTTCGGCGAGGAACAGCACGGGGCGCTGCGGCAGGCCGTTCCGGATGTCGAGATCGTCGATATTCCGCACGGCGGCAAGGGCGCTGCCATCCGGGCCGGCATCGCCCGTTCCCGGGCCCCGTATACCATCTATACGGACATCGACATGCCCTATACGGCGGAGTCGATGTGCGAGGTGATCGACCGGGTGTTCGCAGGGACCGACGTGGTGATCGCCGTGCGCAACCGGAGTTACCATTCGCGGCTTTCGCCCATGCGCAAGATGATGTCCTACGGGTCGAAACTGCTTAACCGCATCTTCCTCAACATCCGCCATACCGACACGCAGGGCGGTCTGAAGGGCCTCTCGCCCCGCGCTCGGGCGGTGATGCTGCGCACACGCATCTCCGATTTCCTGTTCGACACCGAATTCGTCGTCCTCGCCGCACGCGACAAACGCCTGCGCATCGAGGAGGTCGAGACCATGCTCCGCGACGGCATCGTCATGTCGGCGATGTCTCCGCGGGTGTTGTTCCGTGAATTGAGAAACTTTTTCCGTATCGCCATCCGCCTATGACTGTGACACTCGGTTTCGACGTCGAGGAGTTCGATTTTCCGCTCGAAAGGGGCCGCGGAATCGATTTCGGCACCCAGCTTGCGGTCAGCTCCGAGGGGCTGGAGTTCCTGCTGGACCTGCTCGCGCGGCTGGAGCTGCGGGCCACGTTTTACACGACGGCCAATTTTGCCCTCCACCGCACGGACCTTGTCCGCCGCATCGTCGCCGGAGGCCACGAGGTGGCTTCGCATGACTATTACCACGGGCTGACCGCCGGGTCGGACCCTGCCGGCAGCCGGCGGACGCTCGAAGAGCTGACCGGACAGCGCATTGTCGGCTACCGTGCCCCGCGGCTGGCCGCCGCTTCGTCCGCGGCGCTCGCGGCGGCGGGGTACAGGTACAATTCGTCGATCAATCCGACGTGGATTCCGACGCGCTACAACAACCTCCGGGCCCCGTGCTCCGTGTCGCGGGAGGAGGGGCTCACGATCTATCCGGTTTCGGTCTCCGCGCCTTTCCGCGTGCCGCTGTTTTGGATTTCGCTCCACGTCATGCCGCTGCCGCTCTACAAACTGCTGTGCCGCAGCGCCCTGCGCCGCGACGGGCACCTGAACCTCTATTTCCATCCGTGGGAGTTTTCCGCACGGCTGCGCGAGCCGGCTTTCGGTGTTCCGGGCTATCTTACGCATTGTTCGGGGACGGACCTGCAACGGAAATTCATCCGGCTGCTGGAGTGGCTGAAAGCCCGCGGCTGTCGGTTTTTGACCACCCGCGAATACCTCGGATGCGATGAGTAGGGTAGCGATGATGCTCCGGAGGCTCTATGAGAGTCCGTTCGTGCGCTTCGCCGTGGTGGGAGGCGTCGCCACGGCGGTCAATTACGCCGTTTACGTCGTGCTGGTGCGGTGTTTCGACGACCTCTGGCCGGCCCTTGCCTATTTTTGCGCCTTCTGCGTCAGCATCGTCTGCAACTTTCTGCTGTCGAGCTATTTCACCTTTCGGGTACGGCCCTCTGCCCGCCGTGCCGTGCGGTTCCTGACGGCCCACCTCATCAACCTTGTGAACGAACTCGTACTGCTCGAAATCTGGCTGTGGGCGGGCGTTCCGAAACTCTATGCGCCGCTGTGCGTTTTTCTGGTCGCCTTTCCGGTCAATTTCCTGATGGTGCGCTTCGCCCTGCGCGGGCGTTTGAAATCCTGAAAAAACGGACCCTGCCGTGCGATGCGCGGCAGGGTCTCCTTCTTCATTTATTCGGGTGTAGCTTGGGCTACTTCTTGATATTGGGCAGTTCCAGCCCGTATTTCTTTTTCCGGTCTTCCGCTTTGAGCCACAGTCCCAGCAGCATCGCCAGCACGCCGCATGCGACGAAAATCAGCATCGGACGGGTGTAGTCGTAGGGCATTCCCTCGGTCCGTCCGGCGTTGAAATATTTGAGTGCGAAGCCGAAGAGCATCGGGAAAAGGCACAGTCCGATGTTCTGAATCCAGAATATCAGCGAATAGGCGGAACCCAGATAGCGCGTCTCCACGATCTTCGGAACCGAGGGCCAGAGTGCGGCCGGAACCAGCGAGAACGAGATGCCGAGCAGGACGATCGAGCCGTAGGCGACGGGCTTGCTCGGGAACTCCGGGAGCACGAAGGCGAAGGTCAGGTGGCAGACGATCATCAGAATGGCGCCTAAAATGAGCATCGTGGCACCCTTGCCCTTGTAGTCGAGGTATCGGCCCAGGAAGGGGGTGATGGCCGCCGCGCCCATCGGGAACCAGCGGAAAATGTCGGCTGCGGTCTGGGCCGATACGCCGAGGTTGCTCTCCAGCATGTTGGTGGCGAAGCGCTGGAAGGGGAAGATGGCCGAATAGTAGAGCACGCAGAGGAACGCGATGATCCAGAACACCTTGCTGCTCAAGATGTACTTCAGGTCGCTGACCTTGAACTCCTCCTCGCTGCCGCCTCCGCCCCGGCTGTCGAGACCCAGTTGTTTGTCCAGTTTGCGGTCCATGAAGGAGAAGATCACGAACGTCAGCAGGCCGATCAGCAGCAGCACGGTGCAGAATGCCACCGGTCGTACGACCGTTGCGGGAGCCATGTCGGCGAGCCACGGCGAAATGGAGAAGATGGCGAAAACGCCGACGCGGGCAATGGCCATCTCAAGCCCCATGGCCAGAGCCATCTCCTTGCCTTCGAACCACTTGGCTATGGCTTTTGATACGGTGATGCCGGCCATCTCCATGCCGCAGCCGAAGATCATAAAGCCCAGCGACGCCAGTTTGGCCGAGGCGGGGAACGAGGTCCACCACGAGCCGAGCCACGTTTCGATGCCCGAACCCGCGAACGAGTCGCTCACGGCGTAGTATTTCAGACAGGCGCCGATGAACATCAGCGAAGCCGACAGTTGGCCGGTGAACCGCACGCCCATCTTGTCGAGGATGATGCCTGCGAGGATCAGAAATCCGAAGACGTTGAGTATGAACTCCGAACTGCCGTACATGCCGAATACGTCGGGGGTCCATCCGCGCTGTGCCTCGATCATGCTTTGCAGCGGCGACATCAGGTCGACGAACATGTAACCGAAAAACATCGTGGACGCGATGAGCAACAACGCCGTCCATCGGGCTGCGGGCGAGTCGTTGAGTTTACGTTGGATAGTTTCTGCCATATTTTTTTGTGTTGAGTTAGTTATCCAGTGATGCGTAGCGTTTCAGCACCTCGTAGGCTTCGGTGATTCCCAGTTCGCCGGCTTTCGAGAGGTCGAGGCAGCCCTTGCGGGTGTCTTTCATAAACAGCTGGATGATGCCGCGGTTGTAGTAGGCCTCGGCGAATGCGGGGTTGAGTGAGATGGCTTTGGTGTAGTCCTCGAACGCCTCGGGCAGGCTGCCCGAGAGGGCCAGCAGGTTGGCGCGGTTGTAGTAGGCGTAGGCGAAGTCGGGGAAGAGCTTCACGGCCTTGTTCAGGTCGGCCACCGCCTCGTCGTAGCTGTACGTGCGTTTCGAATTGTTGTTCAGTCGGTTGGCGGGGTCCGAGTCGATCGTGATCCGCTGGTAGGAGTTGTCGATCGACGAGATGAAGTCGATCATCTCGGCGCGCGTCGTCGAGCGGTTCAGGTAGAGGAACGGGTTCGACGGGTTCAACTCGATGGCCGACGAATAGGTGCTCACCGAATTGGTGTACTGCTTGATGAGCGACTGCGTGACGGCGCGTTCGAAGAGCACGGTCCATGCGGGGTTGCTTGCGTTGAGCTCCTGCACATACTGCTTGTCGAGCATCACCAGCGTGTCGGGCGCGATGTTGCTCTCGCGGCACGAGAGGGTGAGGTATTCGTTGCCGATGCGCTTCTTGAAATCGTCGACGCGTTGCAGGTGATAGGGTTTGGCTGCGGGAACCGAGTCGGGGCGCATGAGCGTGAACTTGAACAGCGGCAGCAGGCGCATCTCCTCGTGTCCGCCGTTGTGGCCCGTGATGCGGTCGAAGCTGCCTCCGGCGAACTTGCTGTCGAACGACAGCAGGCGGTCGAAGCGTTGCGTGGTGTCGGCGTAGATCGAATAGGTGCTGTCGTTCAGGCGCGAACGGTATTCGGCGATTTTCCGCTGGGCGATCGAGCGGTCCTCTTTGGCGCCCTGCGGGTCGCGGAGCAGTTCGCGCAGCCGGCCGCGGTAGATGTAGGCGTTGGCGAAGTCGGGGTATAGCTTGATGGCCGAGGTGTAGTCCTCCACGGCGCGCTCGATCTCGCCCAGCTGGGCGTAGACGCCTGCGCGGTTGTAGTAGACCAGCACGTTGTTGGGCGAGTAGAGCGCCACTTTGTCGTAATCCTCCAGCGCGCGGTTGTAGTCGCCGATCTGCGTGCGCAGCATCGCGCGGTTGAAATAGGTCAGCGAGTTGGTCGAATCGAGCTGGATCACCTTGTCGAAATCGGCCAGCGCCTGCATCGGGCGGTTGGTGGCATTGTAGACCAGTGCGCGGTTGAAGTAGGAGAGCAGGTAGGCCGAATCGCACTCGATGGCCTTGTTGAAATCCGCCTCGGCCTCCTTGTACTGTTCCTGCTGGAGGTGCAGTCCGCCGCGGCGGTTGTAGCCGTTGGGATTCTCGCGGTTGGTGCGTATCGCGGTGTTGAAATTCTCGTAGGCGCGCGTGGTGTCTTTCAGGTGGAGGTAGCTCAATCCCCGGCAGATGAAGGCGTCGGCCACCTTGTTCTCCTGGCGGATGAACTTGTCGAAATCATCGATGGCCTCCTTGAACTGCTGGTTCAGCAGGCGCGTCACGCCGCGGCTGTAATAGGGGCCCGGCAGGTCGGGGCGCAGCTCGATCGCCTCGCGGAAGTCCTGCAAAGCGTCGTCGTAGTTGCCCAGACGCGAGCGCGTGATGGCGCGGTAGGTGTAGGCCTGCGTGTAGACGGGATTGAGCCGGATGGCCGTCGAGAAATCGTCCTCGGCGCCCAGCAGGTCGTCGAGGTTGTATTTGGCGATGCCGCGCAGGAAGTAGCCTTCGAAAGCGTCCTCGTCGAAGCGCAGCAGGGTGTTCAGCGTGCGGATGGCCTCCTGGTAGTCGTTGTTCATCATGCACGAACGTCCGACCCAGAAAAAATATTCCCGGTTGTACTGTGCGTGGGCTTTCGTGCCGCACAGCAGGGCGGTTCCCAATATGATTCCGGCGATGAGTTTCCGCATGCTGACTGATTTTGCTCTTTAAACGGTCTTTCCGAGCGATTTATTATTCCTGTTCGTATCCGAACCTGCGTAATTGCCGTTCGTTGTTGCGCCAGTCGTCGCTGACCTTGACGAACAACTGGAGGAAAACCTTCTTGCCGAGGAACTGTTCCATGTCTTCGCGCGCCGTCTGTCCGACTCTCTTCAGCTTCTCGCCCTTGTGGCCGATCAGGATGCCCTTCTGCGAGTCGCGGGCCACGTAGATCGTCGCCGAGATGCGGTCGATCGTCGGCTCCTCCTTGTAACTTTCGATCTCGATTTCGCAGCAGTAGGGGATCTCCTTGTCGTAGAATTTGAGGATCTTCTCGCGGATGATCTCCGAGGCGAAGAAGCGCAGCGTCTTGTCCGTGAGCGTATCCTTGGGGTAGAACGCCGGGCCTTCGGGCAGCAGCGAGAGGATGGTCCGGAACAGCCCTTCGATGTTGAAATTCTCCTTGGCCGACGTGGGGACGACCTGCGCCCCGGGGATTTCGGCCTGCCATTTGTCGACCAGCGCTTCGAGCGCTTCGGGCGTCGAGAGGTCGATCTTGTTGATGACCACGACGGTCGGAATGCCGCTCCGGCGGATGCTGTCGACGATTTCGGCCGAGCGTTCGCTCTGCTCCACGGTGTCCGTGACGTAGAGGATCACGTCGGCGTCGGTCAGGGCGCCCGTCACGAACTTCATCATCGACTCCTGCAACTTGTACGAGGGCTTCAGGATGCCGGGCGTGTCGGAGTAGACGATCTGGAAATCCTCGCCCGAGACGATGCCCATGATGCGGTGGCGTGTGGTCTGCGCCTTGGAGGTGATGATCGAGAGTTTTTCGCCCACGAGGGCGTTCATCAGCGTCGATTTGCCCACGTTGGGATTGCCGATGATATTTACGAAGCCGGAACGGTGCATTTTTTTTGCTTTATTCGCAGACAAAGGTAGGGATTTATTCGAATTTATCCTATATTTGTTTTACAATATGCTAAAATCGCACTGCCTATGAAAAAATGAGAACTTTTGATTCTTAATGCCGCTACGGCGGCACACGACATATAAAAGCGCATCGGCTTTTCTTCTTACATTCAGAACTTGGACACTTTTGAATCACAGAGAGGAATTAAAGTTGATGCTCGCGCTGTTTTACGGCGCGGGCATTCCTTTCATCTTTCTGTGCAGGCAGTCCAAGGCCTTGAATGTGGATGAACAGAGTTTGTCCGCGTTTTTTGTGTTTTGACATTTGCTCGATGTAAAACTCTAACTCCTTGAATGATGAAACGCTTTAATTTGCTTGTGTATGTTTACCGGGGCATAAACACGCTGGAAGAAAAATTCACCCGGAAGAACCATCCCGATTACAAATCCGACTTGAGTAAGCATGTCCTGATCGTGACGGGTGTATTTATCGGAGCGACATTAATTACCTCGCTGCTGGGGGTGTAGTTATGAGCATGCAGCACGGAAATTTCTCTCCTAATTTGTCGGTCGGCATGGGCATAGGTCTGTTTTTTCTTTCAACGACTCCGTTTCTGTGTTGTGTCGCCTACTGGATCTATTATTTGAAACGGCATTTGTATTTGTTCTCGACGACCGGTCAGAAAATCGGATATGGACTGTTCACTTGTGTGATGCTTGCTATTCTGGGACCGTCTATTTTCCCGCTGCTTATAGCTCTTGTTTTGCTGTCCATTGCCATTTCGATCGCTTTGTTCCTGTTGAGTGTCGTGATGACGATCATTGCCTTGTTTGACGGAGGAGGTTCGAAAAAGAGGCGGTTTTCGCTCGACAATGGCGATGAGGTGACCGAAAAATCGGGATTGTTCGGCGAAAAATATTATGAAGGCCGGAGCGGAAAATCCTATGAAACCAACGATAACGGCAGGACGTTCTCCGAAAAGTAGCATTCCTCACCGGGTTTCACATGACTGCAAAAAGGCTCTCGGAAACGAGAGCCTTTTTGCAATGAAGTCTTGTAAAATGTAGCCTATCGCCGCATCATTCCGCCCGGCATCTTGGGCATCTTCATGCCGCCGCCGGCCACGGCCTTCATCATCTTGCGCGTGTCGTCGAACTGTTGCTGCGCGCCGCGATGTCGGCCCCTTCGGCTCGCAACCGCCGGCCGTGGGCCTTTATCGTGGTGGATAACAAGGCCTTGCTACGGCAACTGGCCGACTCGCTGCCTTATGCGCAGAGTGCCGCTGCGGCTCCGATGGCTGTCGTGGTGTGCGGTGTGCTGACCGAGTCGCAGGGTGCGACCAATGCCGGGTGGTGGGTACAGGATGCGGCGGCCGCTTCGGAGAACTTGCTGCTGGCGGCCCATGCCGTCGGGCTGGGGAGGCTGTCTGGACGGGCGTGTATTCCTCCGAGGATCGCGTGCGTGCCGTCCGCAACGTGCTGGGGCTTCCCCGCCGCGTCGTGCCGCTCAACGTGATACCGATCGGTTATCCAGCCGAAAATCCCGCTCTCAAGCAGAAGTGGGACCCTGCAAAGGTCCGCTGCAACGGCTGGGCCGAGTAAACGGAATCCCTGTGCAAACCGCAGGGATTCTTTGCTATTGAGCTTTTATCCATTCGAAAACGGGGTCGACTCCTTTTTTGAAATCTGCGAAACTCATCTCGATCGACATGTCGGGTTCGATGGTCTCGATCTCTTTTTCCGAGCGTTTGAAGTATTTTGTTGAATAATTGACCAAAACCTTCGAACTCGGAAGCTGAAAGCTGCGGACCTCCCCGAAATGGTTGGGCTTTCCGGCCGTCTCTTCTCCGACGAAAACGGCATTGGTCAGCTGTTTGAAATCCATGGCGTTCAGAATCGCCGAGGAGAATGTATCGCGTCCCAGCACCACATATACCGCAACTTGCGGGTGTTGTTTGAGGGCTTGTGCGAGTCGTTCGACAAATTCGGTTCCCTGTGATGAGTTGCCGCCTCCGTTGTAACGCATGTCGAAAATGAGTTTGTCCACCGGTTTATCATTCAGCGTTTCGAATGCTTTCCGGGTAAACGCCTCGAACGACGGCAGCTTTTGCGCAGCTTCCGCGTCGCCCCGTTCAGCCGCCAGCTCACGGCTGTGACATTTGTTGTAAAGCATGTAATAGATCCGATCTTCGGGGAAATAACGGCTGGTGAAGAGGACTTTGCGGTTGGCGGTTGCGAAAGCGAGGGAGTCGGGTCTGAAATTTACGAATGCATTGTCGGGATGTATCGGCTTTACCACCTGCGTCTTTCCGTCCGACAGCATAAGCTTGACTTGCCGGGAGTCGGCAAATCCGAAGTGTTCGAGAGCTTGAAGGCTCATCACCGTTTCCGGGACGATTGACTTCACGATCGCCTGGTTGTCGATGGTGAAAAGAGTGCTCAAACTGTCGATGACCGTCGCGATGGGCGTGTCGTTGATCGCTACAATCCGCAGTCCCAAAATTTCTTTGTTTTCCGGGGTCGTTTTCGTAATGTAGAGCCCGTCGCTGACCCATAATGTGCCGAGCGGAAGAATCTGTGTCTGGTCAATCAACTGAAAGAATTGCAGCATGGTGTGTGAGTCGCCGAAGCGGGCGATCAGCTGTTGCGTTTTGAGGGCGACCTGAAAATCAGTCAGTCGCTCCGACTCTGCTTTAATAGCCTCGATTCCCGATACAAACTCCCCTTTGCTGCGGGCCGTAAAAAAGTTGCAATGCTTTTCGGGCAGCTCCTTGGTCAGAAATTCCAGATCGGCTTTCCAGTCGATTTTCCCCGATTGTGCAAATGCCGCCTGCATGCACGTGCAGAGCAACAGCAAGAGGAGTTTCTTCATGGTTTATACGTTTTCTTTCGGTGAAGGTGACGATTTTTCTGTGATCTTGCGTAATGTGCTATTTGAGACGTCCGCATGTAAACAAATCAGGCAAGCCTTGGAGCCTGCCCGATCCTTATATAATACTATCGCCGCATCATCCCGCCCGGCATCTTGGGCATCTTCATGCCGCCGCCGGCCACGGCCTTCATCATCTTGCGCGTGTCGTCGAACTGTTTCATCAGGCGGTTGACGTCGGCCATCGTCGTACCCGAACCTTTGGCGATGCGTTCGCGCCGGCGGGCGTTGATGATCTCGGGATGCTCGCGCTCGGCGGGGGTCATCGACGAGATGATCGCCTCGGTCTGCTTGAACACATCGTCCGGAATGTCCACGTTCTTGAGCATCTTGCCCATGCCGGGGAGCATCGAAGCGAGGTCCTTGAGGTTGCCCATCTTCTTGATCTGCTGAATCTGCGAGATGAAGTCGTTGAAGTTGAACTGGTTTTTGACCAGTTTCTTTTTGAGCTTGCGGGCCTCCTCCTCGTCGAACTGCTCCTGTGCGCGTTCCACGAGCGACACCACGTCGCCCATGCCCAGGATTCGGTCGGCCATGCGCTCGGGGTGGAACACCTGCAAGGCGTCCATCTTCTCGCCGCTCGAAATGAACTTGAGGGGCTTGTTGACCACCGAACGGATCGAAATGGCCGCACCGCCGCGGGTGTCGCCGTCGAGCTTGGTGAGGACCACGCCGTCGAAGTCCAGCCGTTCGTTGAACTCCCGGGCGGTGTTCACTGCGTCCTGACCCGTCATGGCGTCGACGACGAACAGCGTCTCCGAAGGTTTCACGGCGGCCTTGATGGCCGTGATCTCCTGCATCATCGCCTCGTCCACGGCCAGACGGCCCGCGGTGTCGACGATCACCACGTTGTAATTCTTCTGCCGGGCGTACTTGATACCGTTCTCGGCGATCTCGACAGGATTCCTGTTACCCTCCTCGGTGTAGACCTCCACGCCGATCTGTCCGCCGAGCACTTTCAGCTGGTCGATGGCCGCGGGACGGTAAACGTCGCCTGCCACCAGCAGCACCTGGCGGCCCTTCTTCGACTTGAGCAGCGAAGCCAGCTTGCCCGAGAAGGTCGTCTTACCCGAACCTTGCAGACCCGCGATCAGAATCACCGCAGGCGTGCCCTCCAGCCGGATGTCCGTGGCCGTGCCGCCCATCAGCTCGGCCAGCTCGTCGCGGACGATCTTGGTCATCATCTGTCCCGGCTTGACGGCTTTGAGCACGTCCTGGCCCAGGGCCTTCTGCTTCACTTCGTCGGTGAAGGTCTTGGCTACCTTGTAGTTGACGTCGGCGTCGATCAGCGCGCGGCGGATCTCCTTGAGCGTCTCCGCGACGTTGATCTCGGTGATGCGCCCCTCGCCTTTGAGAATTTTGAACGACCGTTCGAGTTTATCTGTTAAATTTTCAAACATGACTTCTGAAATTATCCGAGCGCAAAGATAATCAATAATTCACAAAGCACAATCCGCCGTGGAAATTTTGTTATGCCGTGAAAAATAGTTATGTTTACAACTGAACCTAACCGTCATACAATGAAGAAATTTCTTTTCCTGTTGCTTGCCGTCACGACCGGGACCGCCGCGGCCCAGACGCTCGTCTATTCCGGCGGGCAGAAGAAGCCCGCCGTACCGAAGACATTCGACAACGAACTGGGCGTGCGCTACGGAGCGCAGCTTTACGTGGGCGACGGGCGGGGACCCGAATTGCAGGCCTTTTCGATCGACTATGCCCGTTATAATTTTTACAATATCGGTTTTCGAACGGGGCTGAACGTCTTCGTCGACGAGGATGCCGAGAACTATTTCTCCGTGCCGCTGCAATTCACCTGGCGGACCGGACGTATCGCCTCGTCCTGGCGCCGGGAGAGCCGGGAGCGGAGCGTGCAGAATAATTACTACAACGGCTCTTATGCAGATCCTTACGGCGCTTATTCCGGCGGAGGGGCGGACGTGGGCAGTACGTTTCTCAACGTGCTGCTTGCGATCCTGCCCTCGGGGTTCGAGGTCCATGCGGGCTTTACCCCGGGGCTGATGTGCGGGCCGTTCACGACCGAAGGCTATTCGACGACCGACCCTTCGTGGCGGCCCTATACCGTCCGGCAGCGTTTCTCCTGTACGTTCGACGCGGGTGCGCGGCTGATCATCCCGATCTGGCGGTTCAACCTCTTCGGCGACTTCACCTATCACTGCTACCTGACCGATAATTTCCGGGCCGGGGAGTTTCGGCCTTCGCGCTCCTATATGGGGCTGGGTGTGGGGCTGTCGTTCAATTTTTAGGAGCGGGATTCCGGAACGGCCCTCCGTTACCCGGTCCCTCCGTTACCCGGTCCGTCCGTCGCTACCGGAGCAGTCCGGCTTCGTAATAAATCACGATTTGCTCGATCATCCGGTCCTCGCCCTCCCTGTCGTATTCCGACTTGAGGTTTTGACCGAAGATTTTCGAGACGCCCTGCCAGAATCCCGCCACGAAACCGCCGCGGAACTCCTTCAACACCTCGTAGGCGGTGTATTCGGTTTCGCGGTCGATGAGTTTCAGCAGCACGCGGCCCTGCGTGCGGGTCATGTGTTTCAGCACGGGGGTGTATTCGTCCTTGATCTCGTGGTAGATTTGTTTGATATACTCCTTCTGGGCCTTTTTGGTCGGCAGGCGGCACAACTCCTCCTCCATCGTCGCCATCTTGGCCTTGGCGATCTGCGCGATGGGGTAGACCTTTTTCACGGCGTCCACCAGCCGGCGGTAGCGGCGCAGGTCGACCGGGCGGCTGAAGACGTAGACCGGCAGGACGTGGACCAGCGGGATCGAATCGCCCTTCTCGACCGTCCACTCCTGATGCCAGAAGCCACGGCCTCCCTGCGCCTGCGCTTGGGAAAGCGCGGCGGCGAGCAGGGCGATGAGGAGTATCCACTTTTTCAACGGCGGCGAATTTTTTGTACCTTTGCGGCGGAGTCCGGATGAAAACCCGTGCGGTTTTGCATCCGGTTTGCCGGGGTGTCTCCGGCAAAGATAACGATTCACCGCGATAAACGAATTACGAACAGCGAATATTATGCTTGAAAAAGGACTTTCCGCCCGCAGCGCCGCAACCGTCGCCGCCGGCAACACGGCCGCCGCGATGGGTTCGGGCGACCTTGCGGTTTTCGCCACCCCCGCGATGGTGGCGCTGATGGAGAACGCCGCCATGACGGCCGTTGCCGGCGAACTTCCCGAAGGCGCGACCACCGTCGGCTCCGAGATGAACGTCACGCACATCAAGCCGTCGGGACTTGGCGCCGAAATCACCGCCACGGCCGTGCTTGCCGAAGTCGAGGGGCGCAAGCTGACCTTCAACGTCGGGGCCCGCGACGCCGAGGGGCTGATCGGCGAGGGCATCCATGTCCGCTACATCGTCGACCGGGAAAAATTCATGGCCAAGGTAAAGTAACGGAAAAGCTCCGGATCTTCTGCGTCTGCGAAAAGACGTACAGCTTGATTTGTAGTTATTTATGCCGGATCGAAGGATTGGGCTCCGTGTTTGGACAGGGCTCGATCCTTTTCGTTTGTGTACAATTCTGTTCAAGTCGCCCGATGCCTGTAAATTTCTGTGCTTATACTACTTAATCTTGCTGAATTATTGGCGGTTGAATTTGCATAATTGATTTTTTTTTCGTTATTTTTGCCCTACATCCATTACAACTACATATTGTAATTATCCGTAAGACTCTCGCGAACCTGCCTTCAATGTTTCATCCTTAAACTTCAAACTATGAAAACTCGCATTTTGACTTTGACAGCAGCCCTGCTTCTACTGGGTGGGTTTGTCGCATGCAACGACTCGGAAGAATCCGAATATATCGGCACTCCTCCCGTCACAGCCTCCGCGGACGTATCGGCTTTTTTCAAGACCTATCTGCCTTCGAGTTCCAGTTCGCATCCCGAGCCGGAATTCAATTTCAGCGAGATCGATGATCGCGACATCGAATGTTTTGTGATCAACAGCATGGAAGAGTTCGAGGCCGTTGCACCTCCTTCGGTCGAGCTGCCAGTAATCGACTTTGACAAATATACCCTTATTATTGGACAGCATTGGATGGGGCATCCCGGATACTCTTTCGAGAAGCAGGTCGTCGATACCGAATCCGATAAGATGACATTGAATTTGGTGTATAAGCAACTGAAGGGTGGTACTCCGGCGATTATGACTATTTTTTATTTCTGGGGACTATACGACAAACTTCCCGAAAAAACGCTTACTGTCAACAAAATCATAATTTAGATATTCTTATATCATGAAAAAGCTGCTTTCTCTTATCATTGCAGTCATAACATTTTATGGTTGCCAGGATGACATTTTGTCAGAGGAATATCAAGAAAACGTTCCCGCGACCCGTGCGTCTGTGGGTTCGTCTGATTATTATTATTTGGTGTGACGGTGTGAAAATCCCACTAACGGTCAACGAGAACAAGTCGTATGTTTTGGTTGAAACCGCAAAAATTGAAAGTGTTCGCAAATCGGCCGTAAATATCCGTGGGGGAAATACCAGAACTATTGATAACTATGCTGCGCTGGGCATAAGATCGTCAAAAGAGTTCCGCATGCAAAAAAGTCTTACGTCGTTTACGCTGGATAACGCCCAACAAAAATCGATTAATCCGCAGGATGTAGTGTATGAGGCTCCCTATTTTAAAACAAGCGATGGCGCCGATCTCGGCATAACGAATGTATTCAGCGTACAACTGACAGGAGAGCAAGACCTTGCCAAACTTCAAAAAATCGCGGAAGAGTATAATCTGGAGATATTGGGAGAAAACGAATTCGACCCGAGTATCTATTATCTTTCGTGTACAAAGGAGTCGAAAGGGAATGCGCTCGAAATGGCGAATTTTATGTATGAATCGGGCGCGTTTGAGTATGCAACACCCGAGTTTATCGTTGAGTCGATGCCCGACGCCGCTCCGAACGATACCTATTTCAGCTATCAATGGAATCTGAAAAACGTCTCTTATCCGGGGATCGATATCAATTATGTGAACGCAAGGAATGCCTTTGCTTTTCCATATATCAACGATATTATCGTTGCGGTTGTCGATAACGGTGTTTATAATAACCATGATGATTTACATTTGTATAATGTCAGTTACAACGCTCACACGGGAGGAATTCCAAGTGGGCTATACGGAGATCACGGCACAAAGGTTGCCGGTGTTATCGGAGCCACGGCTAATAATGGCAAAGGCATTGCAGGCGTTGCATCCGGAGTGAAAATCATGCCCATCAGTATTTGTTATACTGATAACGAGCTTGGCATAGCTGCCTCCACCACGACCAATTTTGCGAATGCAATTCGGTTTGCCGCAAATAATGGTGCGCGCGTAATTAATAATTCATGGTCATTTGATACATCTTCTCCAATATCCGAAATCAATAATGCTATAACATATGCTCATGGTAAAGGATGCATCGTTGTTTTTTCATCGGGCAATAAAGGCAGTGCTGTATCACAGCCGGCAGCGGGAGCACCTTCTGCAACGTTAGTAGTAGGTGCAATAGATCGGAATGGGTACAAATCGGATTTCTCCGGTTATGGTTCTTCATTGGATGTTGTCGCTCCCGGGCGTGAAATCTGGACAACAGATGTGACCGGTGGATATACTTGTGTGTCGGGCACATCTTTTGCTGCTCCCCATGTTTCCGGCATCGTGGCTTTGATATGGGCAACGGATCCCGATCTTTCGGTATGGCGGGTACGCAATATTATCGAACAAACTACTCGAAAGATCGGCGGCAACACTTATGGTGTCGATCCGCTTCGATTGAACGGATTATGGAACCAATTTGTGGGTTATGGTCTGGTAAATGCCTATGCAGCTGTATCAGCGGTTTCGGGGCCCGCTCCCACCGCTCCAAACATCGGGACTTCATTGTCGGAGGTGGAACCCGGCGATCTTTCGATGATGGGTTTGGGGTATGATAAATGGAATATAGCGTATTTGGCCCGTGGAGAAGGGCAAGCAACGTGTTCTATTGAAAATTACGATTCTTCTGTCACTTATGTATGGAGCAGCACCCTGCCTCCGTACACGGGTGAGGGCTTCACATTTACCGTTGATTTTGCGTCGGATACCGATGAACCCGTACTTCACGATATCGAATGTCGGGTGTTGAAAAATGGTCTATCCACATCTTCCGGGGTACATCTGGCATTGATTCCGCAAGGGTACTCTTACTAAATTGATATTGGAGTTCCTGACTTACAAACTGCTGATAATTTGGCTGTAAATCAGAGGTTGGATAAAAATATTTTATCCAACCTCTGATTATACTGTTATGGGGCAAACCCGTGATCGGCAATATTCTGGGCGCACGACGCATCCGGAACTTTTCGGTCAAAGCCCGATCAGGACGTGTTCGAGCCAGATCACCGCGATGCCCGCCAGATAGCCGGACAGGGCCAGCAGCGAGATGCGTTTGAGGTACCAGCCGAAATTGATCTTTTCGAGTCCCATCGCCACGACGCCGGCCGCCGAGCCGATGATCAGCAGACTGCCGCCCACGCCGGCGCAGTAGGTCAGCAGGTGCCAGAACAGCCCGTCCGCCACGAAACTCTGTGCGAAAGCCGGGTCGGCGCTCGCCGCAGCCGTTGCGACGTCGGCCACCGGGTACATGCCCATGCAGGCCGCCACCAGCGGCACGTTGTCCACCACCGACGAGAGGATGCCGATGGCGCCCGCGATGGTGAACACTTCGTGGACATTCTTGTCCAGCCAGTCGGCCATGTCGGTCAGCACGCCGCCGGTCTGCAACGCACCCACGGCCATCAGGATGCCGAGGAAAAAGAGAATCGTCGGCATGTCGATGTGCTTGAGGACTTTGGACACGCGCGGCTGGATCGACTCCTCCATGTTGCGGATGCTGCGTTTGCGGTCGTAGATGATTTCGGTCAGAATCCACATGAATCCCAGCGACACCATCATGCCCATGTAGGGCGGCAGTCCGGTGAGGCTTTTGAACACCGGCACGAACAGCAGACTTACGACGCCCACGATAAGGATGAATAGCCGCAGGCGCGGACCGATGCATTCGGGGCATCCCGATGCGAGGGCCTTGGCGCTGACCGCGGCGGCGGGGCGGTCGGCGACGTAGCGGCTGGCGATGGCCGCAGGGATCACGACCGACACGAGGCACGGCAGGAAGAGGTTGGCGATCAGGTTGGCGGCCGTGACGTTGCCGCGCATCCACAGCATGATGGTCGTCACGTCGCCGATGGGCGACCAGGCGCCGCCGCTGTTCGCGGCGATGACGATCACGCTGGCGAAAATCCACCGTTCCTTCTTGTTGGCGATCAACCGCCGCAGCAGCATGACCATGATGATCGTGGTGGTCATGTTGTCCAGTGCGGCCGACATGAAGAAGGTGATGATCGCCAGCAGCCACATCAGTTTACGCTTGTTGCGCGTGGTGATGTGGTCGGTGATGACGTTGAAGCCGCCGTAGCTGTCGATCAGGTCCACGATGGTCATGGCCCCGATCAGGAAGACCAGGATTTCGCACGTGTCGCCCAGCTGGTCCACCAGCTCGTGCTGAATGTGCGGGTCGTTGCCCAGGAGGCTGAACACGGTCCAGATCGCTCCGGCCATCAGCAGGGCGACGGCCGATTTGTCGATCCTGGTTTTGTGCTCCAGCGCGATGAACAGATAGCCCACCACGAAGAGCAGAATCATTGTCGGAATCATATCGTTTGCGTTTATTTACAGGGTAACTGAAGCAAAGATACGAAAAATCCGGCAGAGGTCCGGTTTTGTCTCTGCCAATTTTGCATCCGGGGGTTGGTTTTTGCGATTTTTTGTTTATCTTTGCAGTCGCTTTCGAGCGAATGTTTGAGCTGTGGTGTAATGGTAACACAGCAGATTTTGGTTCTGTCGTTCTGGGTTCGAATCCCGGCAGCTCAACACGAAAAGGCGGTCATGCGACCGCCTTTTTCGTGCATACGTTCGTTTAGCGGATCTTGCGGTGTGAGATGAGCGCGGCGATCCACAGCAGGATGACCGAGCCGATGACGGCCGTCGCCAGACTGCCCAGCGTGCCGACGGGAACCCATCCGAAGAGCGAAAAGAGCCAGCCGCCCAGTACGCCTCCGATAAGCCCGACGATCAGGTTGACGAAGAGTCCCGAACCTCCTCCCTTGACGATCAGGTTGGCGATCCATCCGGCGGCCAGTCCGATCAGCAGATACCATAGAAAATACATAGTCTTGCATTTTGGAACGCTTTTCGGAGTGCAAAATCCGTACCCGGCCGGGCCGGGGCGTTTTATAACGCCTTTTTCAGCGCTTTTGCCAGCTGATCGGGACACGACGTGCCGCGGCCCCGGCAGTCGATGCCTTCGAGCCGGGCGACGGCTTCCGCGGCCGTCATCCCGCGCACGAGCGCCGCGATTCCCTGCTGGTTGCCGTGGCAGCCGCCCGTGAAGGAGACGCTTCGGACGACGCCGTTTTCGAGTTCGACGTCGATTTGCCGGGAGCAGGTTCCCTGGCAGACGTGTGTTATTTTCTGTGTCATGGAGTTACGATTTTCCGGTTTGCGGGGGCGAAGATACGAAATTCGGAGCCTTTCACAAAATGTTGAAAACTTCCTGCTCCGGAATTTTGAAAGTCGGGGAATAATGGAGACTTTTGTGACCCGCAAAGGTATCCTTCGTCCCGCCGGGGCGGAGGATAAGAGGGAATCGGGTGCGAATCCCGGACAGTTCCCGCTGCTGTATGCACTTCAATGCCGCAGGCGAATCGTCGAGCCACTGTCCCGCTGGGGACGGGAAGGCCGCCTGCGGGTCGGTGCGAGTCAGAAGACCTGCCTTTGCGCATGCAATGTCGGCCCTGCGGGGAAACGGGGCCTGTTGTGAAACGTATATACTCATATTACAATGGATTACACGCAGATTTCCATCATCAAACGTGATGGTAAAACCGAGCCTTTTTCTCTGGATAAAATCGTCCGCGCCATCACGAAGGCCTTTCGCGCGGGCGGCATAACGGACGAGGGGCAGGCCGTCGAGCAGATCGCATCCGACGTGGCGGCGGCAATTACGAAGGCCGAGATTTCGGTCGAGGAGATTCAGGACATGGTCGAGGAGCGGCTGATGAAACGCAACCCCTCGATCGCCAAACGTTATATCATCTACCGCGAGTGGCGCAACGTCGAACGCGACCGCCGCTCGTCGATCAAGAGCGTCATGGACGGCATCGTGACCGTCGAGAAGAACGACATCAACCTTTCGAACGCCAACATGTCGTCGCACACGCCCGCGGGGCAGATGATGACCTTCGCCTCGGAGATCACCAAGGACTACGCCCTGAAATATCTGGTGGGCGTGCGCCACGGCCGCGCCCACCGCGACGGGGACATCCACATTCACGACCTGGACTACTATCCCACCAAGACCACGACGTGCATTCAGTACGATCTGGGTGACATCTACGAACGGGGATTCTCGACGAAGAACGGCTCGGTGCGCACGCCGCAGTCGATCCAGAGCTACGCCACGCTGGCCACGATCGTCTTCCAGACCAACCAGAACGAGCAGCACGGCGGGCAGTCGATCCCGGCGTTCGACCATTTCATGGCTCCGGGCGTGCTGAAAACCTTCCGCCGTCACCTGACCGACATGACGCTGTTCCTGTGCGGCGTGCGGGGCGGCGTGACGCTGGAGCGCGCCGAGCTGAAGGCCCTGGTCGCCGAACACGTGCCGACGATCGAACCCTGCGAGACGGCGGTGGGGCGTCTGTTCGCCGCCCTGCGCCAGTCGGGCGTGGAGGTCGCCGATGAGGACATCCGACGCATCTGGCGGCAGGCATACGACACGACGCGCCGCGAGACCCATCAGGCGATGGAGGGATTCATCCATAACCTCAATACGATGCACTCGCGCGGCGGCAACCAGGTGGTGTTCAGCTCGGTGAACTACGGCACGGACTTTTCGCCCGAGGGCCGCATGGTCATCCGCGAACTGCTTTCCGCCACGATCGAGGGGCTGGGGCACGGCGAAGTGCCGGTCTTCCCGATCCAGATTTTCAAGGTCAAGGAGGGCGTTTCGTGGTCCGAAGAGGACTATGCCGCAGCGGTGAAGGACTTCGACAAGGCACTGGCTGGGGAGATCAAGTTCAAAACTCCGAACTTCGACCTGCTGATCGAGGCGTGCCGCACCACGTCGGTGGCGCTGTTCCCCAACTTCATGTTTCTCGACGCACCGTTCAACCGCCACGAGAAGTGGCGCATCGACGACCCCGACCGCTTCCGCTACGAGGTGGCGACGATGGGGTGCCGTACGCGCGTCTTCGAGAATCTGCACGGCGAAAAGTCGTCGTGGGGGCGCGGCAACCTCTCCTTCACGTCGATGAACCTGCCGCGGCTGGCCATCGAGGCGATGCGCGAGGCCGGGGACATGATTCCCGACGGCAACAAACACGCGATCCGCAAGGAGGCGCGCGAAATTTTCCTCGAATCGGTGCGCAAGACCGCCACGATGATGGCCGAGCAGCTCTACGAACGTTACTGCTTCCAGCGCACGGCCCTTGCGCGGCAGTTCCCGTTTATGATGTCGAACGATGTCTGGAAGGGCGGCGGCCGGTTGCAGCCCAACGACGAGGTGGGCGACGTGCTCAAGCACGGCACGCTGGGCATCGGCTTCATCGGCGGACACAACGCGATGGTGGCGATTTACGGCGAAGGCCATGCGACCTCGAAGGAGGCGTGGCAGACGCTCTACGACGCCGTGACGGTGATGAACCGCGTGGTCGAGGAGTACAAGGCCAAATACGGGCTGAACTATTCGGTGCTGGCGACCCCGGCCGAGGGATTGAGCGGACGCTTCACGCGCATGGACCGCAAGCGTTATGGGGAGATTCCGGGCGTCACCGACCGCGACTACTACGTCAACTCGTTCCACGTCGACGTGCGCGAGCCGGTTTCCATCGTCGAGAAAATCCGCCTCGAAGCGCCGTTCCACGCCATCACGCGCGGCGGGCATATCACCTACGTCGAACTCGACGGCGAGGCCCGGAAGAATCCCGTGGCGATCCTCAAGATCGTCAAGGTGATGCAGGACGAGGGGATCGGCTACGGCTCGATCAACCATCCGATCGACACCTGCCGCAAGTGCGGCCACCGCGGGGTGATCTACTCGAAATGTCCCGTCTGCGGTTCGGACGACATCCTGCGCATGCGCCGCATCACGGGTTACCTGACAGGCAGCCTCGAATCGTGGAACTCGGCCAAGCAGGCCGAGGAGCGCGATCGGGTAAAGCACCGGTAATTTCGATTCTCACCGGCATCTTTTGCACTTCCCTTGCGGGGCGAAACAGTTACATACGTTCGTATGCTCCTGCTTCGCCCCACTTTACGAAGCCCGAAAACCGCTCTGCGATAATCGTTGGTGGTCCCCTGTCCGCCCGCCTAAAATCAAAATTCACCCGGCGGAAGAATTCCTTTTTGCCGCCGTCTCCGGTCGCGTGCGGCAAGTCCCCGCCTAAAGTTTAGAGGTGGGTCAGATTTGTAAACACGGCGTTCCGCCGTGAATCGCGACCGACGGAGTTGTATTCATGTTATGAAAACGCAATGGAATTATTAAGAATCATCGGCATCTATCCCGAAACCATCTCCGACGGTTACGGGCTGCGCTATGCGATCTATTTCGCGGGGTGCGCGCACCGTTGTCCCGGCTGCCACAACCCCGAGAGCCACGATCCCCGGCGGGGCGAGCCGCTGACCGTGGAGCGTGCCGAAACCATCTGCGCTGCAATCGCCGCGAATCCGATTCTCGACGGGGTGACGCTCAGCGGCGGCGATCCGCTGTTGCAGCCCGAAGCCATGGCGGCCTTTCTGCGGCTGGTGAAGGAGCGCACCGGGCAGAACGTCTGGTGCTATACGGGCTATACGCTTGAGGAATGTCTGGCCGACCCGGCCCGCCGGGAGTGCTTGCGGTGGATCGACACACTGGTCGACGGACGCTACGTCGAGGCGCTGCGCGATCTGTCGCTCGATTTCCGGGGGAGTTCCAACCAGCGGATCATCGACGTCGGGGCCTTGCACCTGTTCGGATAGGTGTGTGAAAAAAGAGCTGCAAATCCTTGCAGCTCTTTTTTATGCGCGGGTTATCTCTACTGACGCTGGAGGTCCGAATTGTCGGCTACGACCATGTTTTTGTCGATGCGCAGCGTCACATTGCCGTCGACCTCGATCAGCAGGGTGGTCTCCTTGATCTCCTTCACGACGCCGTAGATGCCGCCGGCGGTGATGACTTTGTCGCCTTTTTTCAGACCGTTGCGGAACTCCTGCATCTGTTTGCGGCGCTTGGCCTCGGGACGCCACATGAACAACCAGAGAACCAGCACCATGAGGCCGATCATAATAATGAAACTGTACTGCTGCATGAATCCCGGTTGAGGCTCTATGGGGACCGTCTGAAGAAAATTAATCATAATTGTATTCGTTTTAAGTGTTTATTCCATTGAACGAAGCAAAGGTACAAATTATTGCCGAATAAACAAGGATTTATTTTATGTCCGCTTCCACGAACAGCCGCAGGGGCCGCTGCCCTCCCGCCAGCGTGATGTCCAGCGCCTTGAGTTGCCAGCCCCGTTCGCCGCGCGAATCGAAGGTGAGCGTCACCTGCCGTGCGTCGCCCGGTGCAATCGGTTGTGCGTCAAATTCGAGCGTCGTGCATCCGCAGCTGCGCCGGTAGGAGGCGATGGCCACGGGACGGCTCGCGTCGTTGGCCAGCCAGAGGCGCAGCACGGCGATTTCGCCGGACCCGAGGCGTCCGAAACGCACGGTGTCCGTGCCTCCCGTGGTGAGAATCGAATCCGTTAGCGAGATAATCCGGCCCTTGCGTTCGACCGCACGGGGAGATGTGCCGCAGCCAACGGCGAGTGCCGCCAGGGCGAGGATCGCGAGCATGCGGGTCATGGCCGGCAGGGGTCAGATCAGGCCGCGCCCGGCCTTTTTGATGCGTCCTTCCGCGGTCAGCGACTCGACGATCTTGTCCAGCACGCCGTTGATGAAGGTGCTGCTGCCCGGGGTGGAGTAGTATTTCGAAATTTCGATCCACTCGTCGAGCGTCACCTTGACGGGAACCGACGGGAACGAAGTCAGCTCAGCCATCGCCGTGCCGATGATCAGGTTGTCCATGAAGACGATGCGCTCCACGTCCCAGTTGGCCGTGAACTTCTCGATGTAGTCCTGGAAGGCGGAGTAGTTGACCAGCGACTTTTCGAACAGCGTCTTGACGAATTCGGGGTCCTCGCTGCTTTTGAACTTCGCGGGAACCTTCAGTTCGGTGTGCGAGACGCGCAGGTTCGAAAGCGTGCGCAGGACCATGATCACGATGTAGGGAAGGTCGTCGGTCCAGAGGATCGACATCTCCTCCAGCACGTCGTCCAGCGCCTCGCAGCTCTGCAACTCCTTGAAGAAGTCCTCGAGCAGCTTTTTGTCGTCGTCGAACGAGCGCTCCTCGCGCTGCATGTAGTCCTTGTAGTAGTCGCTCTCGGTCAACTGCGCGTAGAGCGTGCGGATCAGTTCGGGATAGCGTTCCCATCCCAGTTTGCGGGCCGCCACGTGATCGTTCACCGCGTCGCTGTTGGCGATGGTGCGGATCACGGCGTTGTCCACGAACTTGGTGTTGGGGTTGAGGTCTTCGAATGTCGGCAGTTTCTTCTGTTTGGCCAGCTCCTGACGCTGTTCGGCGTAACGCGCGATCTCCACGGGGAGGATCAGTATCTGGAAATAGAGGTCATAGGCCTTGTCGACGGACGCCATCAGCGTTTTTTCCGACGCCATCATGTTATCCGCGCCCGATTTGAGATGGGCGAACAGCGCCTTGACGACCTTTATACGGAGTAATCTTCTGCTCAACATTTTTTTAGAACGATTTTTAACGGCCGCAAAAATACAACTAAAAATCAAGAATAAAAAATTAAGCCGGGAGAATTCTTTCTCCGGGCGATTTCCGCGCGGCCGTCGCGGCGGATTCCGGCGTATCCGAAAAAACGGGAGGCGCGATGGCCTCCCGATGCTGCAACTACTTTTCCCGGATCGACTTTTTCTTGCCTACATGACTTTGATAGACACAATAAACGATTCCGGCCACGAGCAGGACAAGGATGCAATAGCCGGTGCTTCGGGCGCTGGCTTTGAGCATGCTTTCGAGAGACATTTCCGGATAGAGAAGCGCGAAGACACAAAGGAAATAGATGAAGCAGGCGCCCATGTTTCGCAAGGAGAGGAACCGGGAAATACTCAAATCGTCGTCTTTCGTCTCTTTTGCATCGGGAACCGGACACGTATCGGGACGTTTATCCGGACCCTTTCTGATTCGGTTCCAAAAATAGACGGCCGAAAAGATCACGATGCTTACGATCGTATAAATGGCGATGCACCGCACGAGGCGTCCCGGAGAGCAATCTTTTCCGGGTGTGGGCAGAAACGCTATAATCATCAGAACGACGTAGAAATTAGCCAATCCTTTGAGAAACACTTTCAGCTCGGTTTTGTTCATGGCAGATTCATTTTAAATTCCCTCTTCGGCCTCGCCTCCGAAATAATAGCAATGGCGTTTTATATTGGTCCTAATTTAGGACATTGGATTTTGAAATAAAAGAGGCGAACGGAGAACGGATAAATAGAAAAAAATATACTGAATTGCGAAAGAAATATACTCTGCCGACCGCCTGCGGGGCTCTTTGCATCCTGATTTTTAATTTTTAATTCTTAATTTTTAATTTGCTTTTGCCTATCTTTGCACCCGTATGGAACAATTGGAAGAAAAACAGCCTTTCGACGTGATCGTCATCGGGGCGGGCGCTGCGGGCATGATGGCCGCGGGTACGGCGGCGCGCAGCGGCAGGCGCGTGCTGCTGATCGAAAAGATGGAGAAGTCGGGCCGCAAGGTCCGCATCACCGGCAAGGGACGATGCAACGTCACCAACGCGCGTCCGGCCGAGGAATTCGCCGATCAGGTGCGCACCAACGCCGAATTTTTCAAGGTCGCGTTCTCGGAGTTCAACAACCGGGCGGCGATCAAGTTTTTCGAACGCGCAGGCGTGAAACTCGACATCGAACGCGGCGACCGGGTCTTTCCGCAGAGCGGCAAGGCGTGGGACATCGCCAACGCCCTGCTGGAGTTCTGCGTCGAAAACGGCGTCAAGATCATCTACAATACGCGTGTTACGGAGATTCTGACCCTCGGGGACCGGGTCTTCGGTGTGAAATACATCAACAGGCGCGGTTTCGAACGCAAGGAGGAGTGCGCGCAGGTGATCCTCGCCACGGGCGGCGTCTCCTATCCCGCGACCGGATCGACGGGCGACGGCTATGCCTTCGCCGCCGACCTGGGTCATACGATCGAGCCGCTGCGTCCGTCGCTGACGCCGCTCTTGTCGTCGCACGCCCAGATGAGATACCTCGACAAGGTGCTGCTGCGCAACGTGCGTGCGACGCTCTATGTCGATAACGAACCCGTGCGCGAGGAGTTCGGCGAGATCGGATTTTCCGACCGCGGCATCGAGGGCGCCGTGGCGCTGCGCATGAGCCGCGACGCGGTGGACGCCCTGATCGAAGAGAAGCGCGTGAAGCTGGTCCTCGACCTGAAACCCGCGCTCACGGAGGAGGTGCTGCACGAACGCATCGCCCGTGAAATCGCCGAGCTGCAACCCAACGAGTTCTTCGGCGAACTGCTGCGCAAGCTGGTTCCCAAGCCGCTGGTGATGCCGCTGGCGCAGGAGGTGGACATCCGTGCGAACTGTTACGTCGGCAAAATCACCGAGGAACAGATCACGCGTCTGGTGCGTACGCTCAAGGGGCTGACTTTCCCGATCACGGACTATGCGCCGTTCGAATACGCCGTGGTGACGGCCGGCGGCGTGCGCTGTGACGAAGTGAATCCCTATACGATGGAGTCGCTGAAAGTCAAAGGGTTGTATTTTGCCGGCGAGGTGCTCGACATCGACGCCAATACGGGCGGTTACAACCTCCAGATCGCCTTTTCGACGGGCCGCCTGGCCGGGTCGCTGAAAAAATAGACGTTATGAAGATCGTCGGCCATCCCATTTCTTTCCGGTTGCCCGGGCGGGTTTCCGAACTGCGCAACCGGCTCTCACGCGCCCGTTATTTCCGCGGTCACGGAGTCCATTCGCCGTTCGTCTACGACATTGTGCGCAGCGTCTTCATGCGCGACGACCTGCTGCCGGGCCGCCGGGACCTGTACGAAGCCCTGCTCACGGCGGGCGTTTCCCGCCGTCGGGCGGTGCAGTTGCAGAATCTGATGATTCATTGCGGCTATACGACCTTTGGCCTGAATCGTGCGGATGCTGAATTCTGCGTCGCCACGTGCGGCCTGCCGCGCCCTGCGACGCTCGCGCTGGTGCGTGCGGCGGCCGAAGCGGGGCATACCGTGGCGCTGATGTCGCCCTACGACGGCTGCGAACGGCAGGCGCTGTGCGGGCAGATTATCGCGGGACACGCTTCGACGACGGTGGATAACCGCGGTTACCTGCTGATTTTCAACAACCATTTGCCGAAACAACATTTCAGGATATGAAGGTATACACGAAAACGGGCGACAAGGGAATGACCTCGCTGATCGGCGGCGAGCGGGTCTTCAAGACCGACGAACGGGTCGAGGCTTACGGTACGGTCGACGAACTGGCTGCTTTCACGGCTCTGCTGGCCGACAACATGCGCGGCGACGCTGCGTTGGCGTCGTCGGTCGGCGACCTGAACCGCATTCTTTCGCGGCTGATGTCGGTCGAGGCGCTGCTGGCCACGGGGCAGTCGGGGAGCGACAAGGTCGCTCCGCTGGACCCGGAGACCGTTGCATGGCTCGAAGGGCGCATCGACGCCATGCAGGAGGTTCTGAAACCGATTGATAAATTCACGATTCCGGGCGGAAACGCTGTGGTGTCGATGTGCCACGTGTGCCGCACCGTCTGCCGGCGCGCCGAACGCGCCGCGCTCCGTGCCGACGCCAGATACGGCGTCGACTCCACGGCGCTGGTCTGGCTGAACCGGCTTTCGGACTATTTCTACCTGCTGGGGCGCACCCTCACGGCCCATTATGCCGTCGACGAGGTCCTGTGGATTCCCTGACCTGGCCGGGTATGTAAAATGCGAAGCGGCACATTCCGGGAATCGTGCCGCTTCGCATTGATTTATTTTGAGGCCGCCGGCCTCAAAATCGCTTTTTAGTATTCTTCCTCGTTGAAGTAGTCTAAAATCAGGGGTTAAATCACTTCACGCAATCATTTTGATTATATTGTGATGATTTTGTGAATGTTATTTTACTTTAAAATGTTTTATTTTACTAATTAACTCCTATTCTTCTTCCACAAAGATAGAGAATAATTTACAAAAAAACAAATATATCTGTCGATTTTTCTCACACACAAATTTCAGCACAAAAGTACTGATTTTCTGACAAATACTTGCTTTTTGTGCTTTTTTTTACTATATTATTCCAGTCAACTTATTTTATTGGTTCTAAAACTCTTACAAAGCATGTAACCAACAACCTCTCACCACTTTGGAATTTTCAGTAAGTCGAAATACCGCGTCACTCACTTTTAAATCTTGTGCTTATGAAAAATTCTAATTGTGGCTGTAAAATTCTGGAGCAGATTTTACAACAAATTCAGTCCACCGATCATGGTAATGATCTTGTTTTACTAACCACTAAATTCAATCGCCTCATTCAAAAATTCTATCTCAAAGAAAAGCACTCATGCGAACGGTTGCGGAACCTGAAACAAACGAAAGTATATTTTGAATATACAAAAAAAAACCGCTCATACCTCACCGTGTCCCAACTATGATTTAATCATCGCATTGCTCGACATTGAAATCGAAATGTGTGCCTTTTACATTTCCGAGCAAGACGGGAAACCGGAGAAAGAGCCATGCAATAAACGCTCAAAGAATGTGCATTGGACCGATCAATTAAGCGATCTTGTGGAATTTGCTTACGGCATTGTTGCCAAACGGTCGGTAGACGAGGGCCGGGCGCTATTGAAAGACATAATAAAGACATTGGAAGAAGCGTTCAACGTCAATTTATCGAACTATACGCATATCTTTTATGCAATACGCAACCGACAAGGAGATCGCGCTGTTTATCTGAAAGAATTACACGACGCTCTAAACGCGAAAATGGACAGCATGGATAAATAGCTGTTCATCACCTAAAAAAGCATTTACCGGAAATATCCGGTAAATGCTTTTTTTATTTTCACGCCCCACCTTTGCAGTCCAACCAAACCATTTTCTATTATGACAATTATTTTTTTCAGTTCCAAAGCCTACAAAGAAATCATTTCACGGTTAGATGCAATCCAAAAGGCAACAGAAGTCCCCACGGGGCAGAAATCCGATTATGATGTGAAACGGTGGTTTACCGTATCGGGCCTGTCCGCCATACTGCCCGTCAGCGAAAAAACAATACGCCGCTGGGCAAAAGAGAACATAATTCCATGCAAACGTGCAGGGCGGTTATACCTGTTCGATACTAATGCTGTTATTGAACAACTTGAACGGACCTCGGAAAAACGCCCAAAATAGCCGAACATGATAAGTAAAAGCGACATAATCAATTCGACCCGCGGCGGGTTGGATGTCTTTCGGCATTACCTCGGCAGGGAGTTGCGCGCTGGCCGGAAGTTTCGCAATCCCTTTTACCAAGATACACACGCTTCATGCAGCTTGTATTACGACCGCCGGAGCGGAGTTTACAAGTACCGGGATTTCGGAAATGAAGATTATTCGGGCGACTGTTTCGACCTGGTGGCGACATTGCACAATCTGTCGTGCCGGAACCCGGACGATTTTGTGGAAACCCTGCGTATTATCAACCGTGATTTATGTTTGGGGCTTTCCGACGAGCCAGCAGCAAGCCGCCCCGTAGTGCGTCCCCGGCTGTTTGTACCCGAACCCATACAGAAAACACCCCCACCCTACAAATTCCGCGAACAGCCGTTTTCAAACGCAGAACAGGCGTGGTGGAAACAATACGGCATCAACGCTGAAACACTTAATCGGTATGGTGTTGTTTCGCTGGCAGAATATTTCGGGATCAGCAATTCCGGCCGCTCCTATACGCTTCGGTCGTCCCCGTCCGAACCCATGTTCGGGTATGTACGCCAGAATGGAATAAAGGTCTACCGCCCGCAATCACAATCCCGGTTCCTGTTCGGTGGCAGATTCAACGACTACTACTGTTTCGGACTGGAGCAACTACCCGCCACGGGTGACACGCTGTTTATTACAGGCGGGGAAAAGGACGTGTTATCGTTGGCCGCACACGGATTCCCGGCAATCTGTTTTGGGAGCGAAACGGCCCGCATACCGCACAAGCTAATAGAAGAATTGTCACAGCGATTCCAAAACATTGTACTGCTTTACGATATGGACGCAACGGGCAAGAAGCACGCCCTCGCGTTACAGCAGGAACTTCGGGCCTATAATGTCGGCCGTCTGGAACTGCCGCTTGCTGGAACCAAACAAGAAAAAGATATATCCGACTACTTCCGGCTGGGCCATACCGCAACAGAGTTTCGCAGGCTCATGCCCCGCCCGGAGGTTCGGCAATATATACAGCATAAAAACGGGCAAGCCATTAAACATTAAAAGGTTATGAACGACGCAGACATACAGCGAATGTTTCAGCAACTCGACCTCATTCTGAACCTGATACGGGAAACCCGAAACGAAATAAAATTACTGAAACAGGAAGACAATGATAGTGCGGCCGACCCGCTGATTCCAAACCGCCAACTTGCGGAAATCCTCGATCTCCGGCCAAAGAGTTTGCAGTACTACCGTAAAAAGAAAATTCTGGAAGCCGTAGTCATTCAAAGGCGCGTATTTTTCCGGCAGTCCGTCGTGAAGAAATTTTTAGCCGAACATTTTAACCAAAAAGATAAATTATGCAAAATAAATCTATGACAGGACAAACCAACGACGACATCATCGTTATCACCCGTAAAAAACTGATCGAACTGCTGAACCTACAATGCCGGATGCGGTATATGCTCACGCTTTTAGGGGCTATTTGCTGCAAAAAGAAGCTGGAGTTTATGATGATGCCGCAGGACGTATGCGACTTCCTGAAAATCGACTACAAGACTTTTGAAAAGACACTATCCAAAGTCGCGCCCAAATGCACGTTCTGGCAGGGCGGAAAAGTTTATACGCTGGAGCAGATGGTAAACGTTGCGGAAATAGCGACCCGTCCGCAGCGGTTGAAGAAAATACTGCCCCCGACCAAATGACCCAACGATGGCAGCCGCACCGAATCCGGTGCGGCTGCCGCTTTTCATACGCGGGCCGGAACTATAAGCCCCACCTGCGTTTCAGGTATTCGCCGACGATGAGCGGGCGATCAGGGTTTCCCGGTCCTTTGTGGTCGGGTACTGCACCAAAAATTCGCGGCATTGCAGCGACAACTCGCCCGCAAAGATTTGCAGGGCGACTTCCGGCAACTCGATATGTCGGCCTTTCGCCTGCGAGTAATAGCCTTGCATCCAGATTTCCGATTTTAAACGTTCGAAGCCCGATGTTTCGAACCCGAAAAATAAGTAACGCAAGGCATTAGCAAGAGCATCCGCAATCGGCACATTCGTCCGAACGCTTTCTTTATAGGCTATACGCGCCCGTGCCCGCAAATCTTTCAGCAACAACATTTCACCGGGAAAATATTCCTGCAAATGTTCTATAAGCAACGTGGTATAATAATCCACTTCTGCGGTACGGTTGCCCGAAGTGCGCCGTATTACCGGAGGTTTTCGGACACCCGTGCGTCGCACCCGTATAGGGTCCTCACTCCCTAACAAAAAATAGTTCTGTTCTGGTTTCATCCTTTCGAGTTTGGTTTACGAAAAGTTAAAGGATTTCAGTATCTCCGGAGAAGTCGATATAGAGGATTCCCAACGCCCTATCCAATGCGACGGCCGGGTGTTGCGCAACCTGTCTGTCCGCAAGATAAACCGCCGAAGCCGCAGAAATGCGTGTTTGCGCAATACCCGGATTCTCCGCAGGGTTACGCGCCAAATAATCGTCCAGTTTACGGGCGAAATATCGCTCGTACAACTCCATTTTTCTGTCTGTCATAGTAGTTTTTGTTTTGCCGTGCCGGGACTATCCGAGGAGCGTCCCAATGGCAAATCTAACTACAAATTCACCCATGCCCAAAAATTGCGAACCTATGTCCTATTTGGATTCCGGAGAATTATTTGAACTGTTAATCGACTGAAAATACGCTTTATAACGATCTGATTAAAACATTAATGTCGGGTTCGTTCACGTATTGCGTCCCGCACAGATGTTTCCCCTGCTTTATTCTGTCGGCAAAATTGCCGGAAAGTGCGATGTTACGCACTTTTCGGATGGTAGCGGGTGTCTTAATGCGTATTTCTTACGCATCAAGACCGCGGTGTCCCGCGCTTCGCACGGGACAGAGGGAGTTTTCTGTTTTCGTTCTTTTTTGTTGCCATTCCTCTTTTTTGGGAATCGGTGTGCATAGCATCCACCGCCTGAACTTTCCGTACTCAAAGGTAACGCCTCGCTGCGGCCGGGCCTGAACATCATTCGATTTTCAGCGGCAGGCCCGGTCCTCGCGCACAGCAGGATTCTTCAAAAAAATCTCCACCCCGCAAAGGTCCCTCCGGGAACCGTATTTACCGGGTCGTATTTTTTTGAACAATCCCGCTTCCAAGTGTGGGGCGGCGCAGGATTTTGAGTACGGAAAGTTCAGGCGGTGGGTGCTACGCACGGGATGTTAAAAAAAAAGTCATGGCAACAAAAAAGAACGAAAACAGAAAAATGACCGGAAAGAATCAGGAGGCAGGATTAGCCGCTGGGATGGAATCTGAAAACAAGGCGCAACAGAACACGGACGCCACCAAAGCCGCGCAAAAAAACAAGTAAATACTACGACCACAAAAACAAGTACAACCATGAGCGAAATGATAAAATACAAAGACCGATCTATTACTTTGGGGACGTGCCAAAACCTCTATTACGCTACCTATGCCGATTTAAAGAACAACGTCGAGCATTTCACAAAGATTTCCGGTTTATCCGTAGAGGGTTATTTAAACGAAAAATACGGGTTTCGGTATCGGTTCCCGTTCGCCGACGAAAAACCCAATATCGGAAACTATGCACCCTTTAACCGTGGGTTCATGGTCAAAATTTCCCGTCGCCTGCTTAAAGACACGGCTAAACAGATTTTTCACAATCGGGTATTCACCAGAAACGACGAAGTACCGGGGTTCAGTTACGGATTTTTCAATCCCTGTCCGGTGGTAAAATGCGACGAAGTGGAAATAATGGACTGGTCGAACCTCCGCAATTATCTGATATTCGAAATAACTCAACAAATGCAATTTAACGGGCAACTTGTAACCGTCGTGCGCTGTCCGTTCTGTCAGAATGTTTCGCGGTTCGGCGTGGACGATTGGACGGAAATAAACACCATAATCCAAGACCCGGCGAACGGGTACGACGAATTAACGCGCGAGAACAGCGCACGGGCAATGGCGGGTTATCTCACCAAACTTTAAACAACAAGCACCGGGGCGATCCGGCTCCGGTGCTACTCCAAAACTAACAACAACAGAAAACCAATTAAAAAAATCAAAGACATGGAAAAGCACGAAATTTTGAGCATGAAGAACTGCCACCGGGCAGCAACGGTACAGCAGATCGCACATCCCGAATACGGGGTTTGGAAATTCGAGTGGCGCGGCCAGAAGTTAGGCGGAAACGCTTTTTATACGGAATATGCGCATATCGCATCAAAACCCGGTTTCGGGAACGCCACCGTCATTTCCGATAACAACATGAAATTCTGGGAAGTGCTGACATGGAAATACGAAACCAACATGGCGGAACTTTGGGACGCCGCCCGCAGGGCATTTTCCGCAACGAGTTTCGACCCCGAAAAACGTGCGGCGCAATATATCCGGGAATATGAAAAATTGCTGCTCGATGATCTGAAAGAAATCCCGGAGGACGAGCAGGGGCAATATATTGCCAAATTCAAAGAGTGGGTAGCAACCCTTTTCGCCAAACATTCCCGGATAATGAGTGCGGCAATTACAGGCCCGGCGAGGTTCCCGACCGAGCGAAACCGCAAAGCTAATAATTCTTACGATTCAGCAGTCGCGGAATTTCAAAGCTGGAGGGAGAGAACGCAAAAGGCAATCGCCCGCCGCATCGAAGCGGCCAAACCCCAGGAGCAGAAAACCGCCGAAGCGTGGGAGCGCGTAAAGGAGGATATAGACCGTTTTGTCGATTGGAATTTGTGTTCGACAAACCTATACAACCGTTTGGAAACGATTGCCCGGAAAGGTGAAGTAGAATTGATGCAGCAGGCAATCGACTATGTGCGGGAACTCAACAAAGGCCGCAAACGTCCGATATACACCGAGCGGCACAAGTTTTTTAAATTGGCTGAACTCGCCGCGGCAATCCGGGGGCGACGGGCGGTAACGGCGGAAAAGACGGATAAAGACGTGCCGTTCGACGGGGGAATCGTCCGCTATAATTTCGCCGAAGATCGGCTGCAAATCCTGTTCAACGAAAAACCCGACGCGGGAATGATCGGTACACTCAAACACTCCGGGTTCCGCTGGTCGCCCCGCTTCGGGGCATGGCAACGCCAACTTACTCGCAATGCGGAAGATACCGCGAAACGTCTGTTGAATATCAAATTGCGATAAGCAACAACCTACCAGCGGGGCAACCCGGCCCCGCTGGTATTTCAAATTGCCCATAGGGATAGACCTTAACAGGTTCTTTTCCGGGGAAATCGGCTGCCCTCCTTTCTTTCGTAACGGCGGGAAAAGAAAGGAGCAAAGAAACCCGGCGCGGAAAGTTGAAAAACAGAACGCAACAGAACGAGGACGCCGCACAAGCAGCGGCCAAATAGAAATCCAATGCAGATAACCAGAACAACTACAAAACGATAATACCATGAACAACGATAAAATCATCGCAGCAATCGCGCCCGCATTTACGGCGCTGATGATAGAGAAGATACAAAACCTTAAAACGGGTTGGAACAAGCCGTGGGTTTCGATGGCACAGGGATGTCCCCGCAATCTGGCCGGGCGGTATTACAACGGCGGAAACCTGTTCATGCTTCTGCTGCTGACCGAATACAAGCGCTACAAAACGCCTATTTTCCTAACCTACAAGCAAGCGCAGGATGAAGAAATCAACGTGAAGAAAGGCGAAAAATCGTTTCCGGTTTATTTCTGGTATTTGTACGCCATTCCCAAAGACCAAAAAGACGGAAAAGGCATGCCATACGAGAAATACGCCCGTTTGTCAGACGAGCAGAAAAAGGCTTACAAGTTGTTGCCCCTGCTGCGCTATTATTCGGTATTCAATATCGACCAGACCGATATGCCGGAGAAGAACCCCGAACGCTATGCACGGCTGTTGGAGCAGGCCGCAGGGATGCCGCAGACGGACGGAACGACCTGCCCCGAAGTCGATCACATGGTCGATGCCGGGAAATGGTATTGCAGGATCGAAGTATTGGAATCCGACAGCGCATTTTATCGCCCCAGCGCCGATGTAATCGTATGCCCGCTGAAAACACAATTCCCCAAAGGTGCGGATTATTATTCGACGCTGCTGCACGAGGTCGCCCACAGCACGGGCCACCCGTCGCGGCTCAATCGGGATATGTCCGGTTTTTTCGGTTCGCCCAACTATGCCCGCGAGGAACTGATCGCCGAAATGACCGCCGCACTTTGCGGCATACGGTTCGGGCTTGCAACAACTCCGCAGCAGGAAAACGCCGCCTATCTCGCAAGCTGGCTGCGAGAGCTGAAAGAGAAACCCGAATACCTTTTCGACATCCTTATCGACGCGAACAAGGCCGCCACGATGATCGCCGACCGTGTGGAGGAAAGCAGCGCTAAACCCAACGAAACAGCAGCATAAACAGAATAATAACGGGCGGGGAGCGCTCCGCCCATAATACCCGAAATTATGAAATCATACGAAGAAATAATACGAGCAACCGCAGCCCTCGACTGGCGTATTCGTACCCACATGCCGGAAAACTACATGGAAGAAATTTTCTATCAAACCCGCGAGAGCGATCCGAACCTATACAATAGGCTTTGGTGGGCCATGCGAACGGGCGGCATTCAATTTCTGTTGGAAACACTCGACTACACCAACGAGAAAAAACTGATTCGTTACATCAGCCAAAAAGCATAAATCCGGGCGGGGCTTCAGCCCCACCTACAACACCAAACTATTATGGACAAAATATTTATTGAAATATTTGAAGAACTTACCAAGTTGAACGCATCCGGAAAATACACAACTTTTTTCGATTTTTTGGGCCATGTCAACGCCGTGGATATTCGGATTTTCAACGGAAAATGGAGCGTAGGGAAAACTCCTTTTTTCGATATGGCTGTAATCCGGTTCGATGCTCCGGAGTGTCGTTCCTGCGCCACGGGCGAACATTTCGACCCGCAGACATTCCTAAAATATCTGGCCGACTTGTGGAAATTCCGTCCAACGAAAAAACATCCTTTCCTCAAATATTCAGAATATGACAAGTAGGCAAAAGCAGAACAACCGCTATGCCGCTGCCGAGCGCAGGATTTTGCGGGTACGATACCCGCAGGATCCTGCCGCACGGAAGCTATGCCAACTCGACGAGCAGCGAGACCGCTATTCCAAAGCAATAGACGAGGTTTTCGGGGGTATGTACCGTCGCGGGTTCCGCCCCGGCATCGACAACGAGAATCCGGCGTTTCTGGCCGATTTCGACCTTATAAACCGCTGGCAGAAAGAACAGGAGCGAATCGCCCGCCGTGTCGCCCGCATCGAGAAACTGAGCGGAAAAACCACAGAACAAGCCCTGCACGAAAAAAACCTGCTCAACGCAGGCCGGGGCAGTCAATCGTATTAACTTAAAATTTACAACTATGTCGCACGAAAAAATAAAGCGCATTTCCATAATCGGAACAGAGGTATTTATCGACAGCGCAGCCAGTAACGTTTGGCCGTTGGAATATCGGGAAGCTAAATCGGAAAGACTAACTGCGATTTTGCGGGAGAAAGGCCGCAAGGCCGTAGAAATGGAAATCCTTTTCGACTATTTTTCCGGGATGATGCAGGGCGGTAGCAGATTCCCGAAAGCGATTGAAGCCGCCGAAAAAGACGGAGCAATTACCGACCATCGGGAACAATATAACAAGTGCCGTATCGACCCGGTATATCGGGAGCAGTTTCTAAACACCTTACATGCTTACCTATCCGGACGCATCTCGCCCGTCCCATCGGCAGAAACACAGCTCGAACATGCTACACAACAACAATTATTTTAAACGAATCGCAATATGAAAGCATATACCTTATTTCAGACTGATATTTGGAAAACGAAATCCAGCCGCGTTTTCTGCGGTGTTTTCACGACCTACAAAAAGGCGTTCAAAGCCGCCGAAGAAAACAACTTTTTCGGCCCTGATTCTACCGCAGATATTGTCGAATGCGACATGAATATTTTTAAAGAACAATAAATAGCCTTTGCCATGCAAACGAAAGAAATCACCTACTTCTCCCTGTCGGTAGACCGCGCAGAAAAGCGATACGCCGACTATAAAGCCCGCACCGAAACGCAAGCCCGCAACCTCGGTTTTGTTTGCGCAGGAAACTTGGGGAAAGGTAGCCGCAACCGTTTGAATACCATAACCGACAAGAGTGTACGCCTATATTCGGCGTACACCCTGCGGCGGCTGTTTCTGAAAATGTATCGGCTGGAGGATAACGGCACACGTATATTCTGGGCGGAATTGAACGACATTCTGCGAATCTGCCAAACAGAAGCGTCCCCTTTCCATAATTACGATTATTCGTCCTTTGCTTGGGACGATAGCGATCTTGAAGATAAATACAACGCGGTGCGACACTTCATCGACCAATACGGCACGGCAACCGACAAAAAATATTTACTCCCCAAATTCATAATTTAGGCCGATGAAAGATCAGCAAATAGACGCTCTTGCGTTATACAAAGCCTATTATCGCTTTTTGCACGAGGAACCCCGCGACAATGCCGGGGACATCTGCGAAACGAATCCCCATCGTATAAACATCCGGCACTTCGAAAACATGGTCGGGATAGAAAAAGAGAACTTTTTAGGGCAGTACGGGTATGCAAAGCACATCGGAGCCATGGCCGAGCGTATGCGCGTTATGGTGGACGATCCTCGGCTGGGCGGTCATTACGAGGTGATGATCGACGAGCAGGGAGAAATCAACCCAGACCGTTACGCCGAACTTTGCCGCCAATACCGCGAGGAAATGCAGAAAGCCGCCCGGATATACGCCTCGATACTCCAGTACGAGGAATGGATAAACGAGGAACTGCGGGCCATCGACGCGGAACGGGCAGCCGCTGCGCTGGATAAAGTGAACCTTCAACGGGCACGGAACAGCATCGTTTATCCCGCATCTCCTGGCATTGAGCAAACCCTATTTTAAACCATAAACATTTTAACCATGCAAAAATATTTCGAAGAACAACCGACAACACGGCCCGAACAAGTGGCCCTTTTGAAAGAAAAACTCAAAGCGCAGTTCAAAAAACGTTTCCCCACCCTCGACGACATAGCTCCCGGATGGAAGAACGTGAAAGCCCCCGACCCCTATGCTTATGCGATGATGAACTATGTATATACGCGGCTATTCCGATTTATCCGGGTGGAAGATAATAGCATTGTCGGGTTTAAGACCCGCTGCACAACATCGTTTTACAGTAAGCCCGAAATCGTAACCGAGCAACCCAAACCCCGGAGTGAGTGAGCAGCGCCGGGGCTGCGGCCCCGGCCTACTTTCGAACTCGATCTGCAATTCCCGCGTCTGACCGAAGTTATCCATAACGATATTATCTAAACCTCACTTCTTTCTCCGATTCGTTCCGCATCAAAGAGATAAACCCAATATTTCACATCACCCCATATTAACGGACATTCTACAAATTTTTGAATTTTGATAAAAAAGTTTACCTTTGAATTAATCTACACGCATGTCAGAACTGGATGAACATATCACGCTCGAAGATTTCGAACGATTATACTCCGAGTATAAACCTCGTTTTATCATTATTGCCCGGTCATACATCCGCAATAATATGGCCGCGGAAGACATCGTTACCGACAGTTTCCTTTATTTTTGGGAAAACAAAGACAAGCTCAATATTACTACGACTATTCCCGCATATATTTTAGGTTCCGTAAAGCATGGTTGTCTTGAATGGCTGCGCAACCAGAAAAACAGACTCAAAATCCAGCAACAAATACATACGACGGCTTACCGCAGCATCAAAGCTAAAATCACCGTTTTGGAAAGCACCAATCCGCAAGCATCCTTTACAGCGGAAATAAAATCCATCATCGAAAGCCAGATCAACAAAATGCCCGAACCTATGCGGCAAATCTTCCTATACAACCGCTTCGAGGGCAAGACTTACCAAGAAATCGCCGAAATTACTGGAATCAATGTGCGCAACGTCACAGCCAATATCCAACGGGCTTTGGCCATAATGCGAATCGCACTGAACGACTATCTCATCATTTTAATTATCGTCCTGTATTCCAGCGTTATACGATAATTAAAAAAAATACCATTTTTTTAAGAAAATTTATTTAACGGAAAATGCACTTTTTCGATGTAAATGTCGCGCGCTCACGCACCATATAATTGTAAGCAGACAAAGTATAATTATCAAGAAAATTACCAACAGAAAAATTATGGATTAGCCACGGGCTGCCAAAATTCATAACGCACTCGCCACACAATGTAAAAAAATGGACAAGAAATTATTATATAAGTACATAAACGGACAAACTTCCGAGCAGGAAGAAAAAACGATTGTAGACTGGCTTGATGCCGACCCCAATAACCAGAAAGAATTAAATGCTTTATGGTCTATGCAGGACGCGATTATCGCAAATGCTCCTTATCAGCACCACAATCGTCTGCACCTGCCGACCAGACGCCCGAAATGGTATCGCCAACGCTTTATTCGTATCTGCACCCAGGCTGCCGCAGTATTACTATTGGTCGCAGGCAGTTGGTACGCTTCCAGAACCGTCATTATCGAAGATACCGCAAAACAATATCTGTCCGTTGCCGCACCGGCAGGACAACGTATAGACATTACACTTCAGGACGGAACCAGCGTTTGCCTGAACAGCGAGGCAAAACTGGAATATCCGATACGGTTCAATAGAAATCGCCGTGTGAAACTCTCCGGCGAAGCCATGTTCAACGTGGAGCATGATGCCGCCCATCCGTTCATCGTGGAAACTTTCGCCTGCGACGTGGAAGTGCTGGGAACGAAGTTCAACGTAACGGCAAACGAGCAAGCACACGACTTTACAACCGCATTATTAAATGGTAAGGTAAAAATAACCAACAAATTAGCAAGCGGCGACCAGATTATATTAGACCCGAACGAAAAGGTATGCCTAAATGGGAATCGTCTGGTATTGACAAAGATTAAAAATACGGACGACTATTTATGGACAGAGGGTATTCTGAATCTCGTTGGACACCCGTTTGCCGACATCATCGCCAAAATGGAGAAAACATACGGTGTGAAAATCCATATCGAAACGGCCGATCTTCCGCAGATCGACGTTATCCGGGGCAAAATCCCCGTCAATATGGGGCTGGATTATGCGTTAAGATCCTTACAGGAAATATCTCCATTTAAATATGAGAAAGACGAAAACAATGTAATCCATATAAAATAACTATGCCAAAATCAACTAATAAGAATCTAAAAAAACTGCGATGCCTATGAGATAAGACTATGAATCTTCAAAGTCGCAAAAAAAGCCCGCAGGTGTAGCAACCACCCGCAGGCATAGCGGCTAATAGAATTTGAACCAATCTAACAACCACTAATCTACAAATCTATGAATAATAAATTTATTCAGCAAATTAAATGCTGGTTTACTTTTCTATTCATAATTTGCTCCACGTTCTCCGCATGGGGAGCGTATGCCCAGACCGCGAAAGTAACATTGCAGATGGACAATGTTCGCATGGAGCAGGTTATGAATGAAATAGAAAAACAGACCAGCTATTTCTTCATCGTAAACAAAGGCGTAGATATTAACAGAACCATCAGTATCAATGTCGCCGATAAACCGCTCGGCATAGCGTTACAGGCGATGGTCGCAGGAACGAAAACCGAGTACAAAATCTACCAGCAAAACATTTATCTTTCCGTATCCTCGGACAAGAAAGCCGCAAACAACGGCTCCACAAAGGTCAGCGGTGTCGTGCGCGACACCAAAGGGACACCCGTTGTCGGGGCATCGGTGGTCGTAAAGGGAACGACCATCGGCACAAGTTCCGGACTTGACGGCGCTTTCTCGCTCCAAGTCCCCGCACCTGCCCAAACCGCTGAATTGTATGTCAATTTCATCGGCTATGACCCCGTAACAGTAAAAATCGGCACACAAACCTTTTTTGCCATAACACTCAAAGAAGCAGCAGAGCAGATTGAAGACGTGGTGATCACGGCCCTGGGTATCAAACGCTCGGAAAAGGCACTGGCCTACACCGTGCAGCAAGTGAAGTCCGAAGCCGTAACAACCGTAAAATCCGCGAACTTCGTGAACAGCCTCGCAGGTAAAGTCGCCGGAGCCGTTATCAATACCAGTTCGTCCGGCGTGGGCGGTTCGGCCAAAGTCATTATGCGCGGTATGAAGTCGATTATGCAGACCTCGAACGTACTGTATGTGATTGACGGTATTCCTATGCACAACTTCACCAGCGACGGCAGCATGGAGTTCGGATCACGCGGCACAACGGAATCCATCGCCGATATGAACCCCGATGACATTGAATCTATATCCGTTATGACCGGAGCCGCAGCCGCGGCATTGTACGGTTCTGACGCCGCGAACGGCGCAATGCTCATTACCACCAAAAAAGGTAAGGCCGGAGCAACACAGATACAGGTTTCGAGTAACACGGAATTTATGAACCCGCTGCGCCTGCCGGACTTCCAGACCCGCTACGGCACGGGGCGTAAAGGCAAAGCCAGCGGTTCGACAATCCATAGCTGGGGCGCACCGCTCAACCAAGCGGCACGTTACAACTACTCGCCCGAAGATTTCCTGCAAACAGGTCACATACTGACAAACTCCGTAACACTGTCCGGGGGTACGGAGAAAAACCAAATCTATTTCTCGACCGCAGCAGTAAACTCCAAAGGACTTGTCCCCAACAACAAGTACAATCGTTATAACTTTACATTCCGCAATACGTCGAACCTGCTGAACGACCGTTTGATACTGGACGTAAGCGGAAGCTACATCATCCAGAAAGACCGCAACATGATAAACCAGGGCGTGTACTCAAACCCGCTCGTATCGGCTTATCTCTTTCCCCGCGGCGATGATTTTTCGCTCGTAAAGGCATTCGAGCGCTGGAACCCAGCACGCAAAATCTATGCACAGTTCTGGCCGCAGGGCGAGGGCGGCGACCTGCGCATGCAGAATCCCTATTGGATCGCCTACCGCAATCCTCGCGAAAACAGCCGCAAGCGCTATATATTTACGGGCGGCATTACCTATAAAATCACCGACTGGATGAATGTCGCAGGACGTATCCGCATCGATAACACCAATAGTTTATATACGGAAAAACTGTACGCAACATCGAACCCCACGCTGCTGGAGAACAGCAAAAAAGGTAAATATACCGAAACCCGCGGCGAAGAACGTCAGACCTACGGCGACGTAATGCTCAACATCAGCAAAACGTTCAAAGAGAAATTCTCGCTCGACGCACATATCGGCGCGTCGATCAAAGACAACCGCTTCGACGAACTCTCGGTATATGGCCCCATTGCCGGCGCTCCCAACATCTTCAATGTCGTGAACCTCGATAAGAGCCAGAAGAAAACGCCGAAAACCGGCTGGCACGAGCAAACGCAGTCGTTTTTCTACTCCCTGGAACTGGGCTGGAAGTCGCAACTGTTCGTAACGACGACCGGACGTAACGACTGGGCGTCGCAGCTTGCCAACTCACCCCAAAAGTCGTTTTTCTACCCCTCGGTCGGCGTATCGTGGCTGCCCAGCAGTACATTCAATTTCCCGGAGAAGTTTAACTACCTGAAAATCCGCGCTTCGTGGGCTTCGGTAGCAAACCCCTTTCCGCGGGAACTGACAATCGCCACACACCCCTACGACGACACCATTTCCGGTTGGGACGACAAATCGAACTACCCCATCGGCCAGCTTTACCCGGAGCGGACGAAAACATGGGAATTAGGATTCGACGCCCGGTTCCTCAATGGATTCACACTCACGGCATCGTGGTATCGCGCCGACACCTATAACCAGACTTTCAACCCGAATCTGTCCGCATCGTCCGGCTACTCCGACATTTATATTCAGACCGGCCACGTGCGCAATACGGGTGTCGAGGCAAGCCTGGGTTACAACCACCAATGGAAAAACTGGAATTGGAACTCGCAGTTTACTTTCTCCTGGAACAAAAACAAGATCATCGAACTTTGCAAGGAGTGGTACAACCCGATCACCGAGGAAACAATCAGCATGAATAGGCTCCAGATCAGTAAGCTGGGGCGCGCTAAATTTATTCTCAAAGAGGGCGGTTCGATGGGCGACCTTTATTCCACGACCGACCTGCGGCGCGACGACAAAGGCAACATCGAGATCGACGAGGGCGGCAACGTCGTCGTAGAGGACAACCTGCCCGACATGAAACTCGGTTCCGTATTCCCGGACTATAACCTCGCATGGCGCAACAGCGTATCGTGGAAGAACCTGAACCTCGGATTCCTCGTAACGGCACGCATCGGCGGCATCGTCAATTCACTCACGCAAGCCAACATGGACCTATTCGGCGTGTCCGAAGCAACGGCTGCCGCGCGCGATGCCGGAGGTGCTTTGGTAAACGGCCGCAGCCTGGTAAACCCGGAAACCTGGTATACGGCCATAGCGTCGCAGGGCGGAATACCCCAATATTACACCTACTCGGCAACCAACGTCCGCCTCCAGGAACTTTCACTGGGCTACACGATTCCCCGCAAATGGCTGCACAACGTATGTTCGATCACCGTATCGTTCGTAGGCCGCAACTTGTGGATGATGTATTGTAAAGCGCCGTTCGACCCCGAAGCCGTGGCATCGACAAACAATTTCTATCAGGGAATGGACTATTTCATGATGCCCTCGACACGTAACCTGGGATTCAATATTAACATTAAATTCTAACGGCTATGAACAAAATAAAGACAATAATTCGTGCCGTTGCTCTTATCGCAGTAGTAAGCGCATCGACGGGATGCCTTGACAACTTCGAAGATTACAACCGTAATCCGAACGAAGCGACAGACGACGAACTGGAACGCGACAACTACCTCGTGGGGTCGAAACTCACCAAACTGCAAAATATGGTGATCCCCTCGGAAGAACACCTATACCAATTTGTCGAAGCACTCGAAGGCGGCAGCTACGGCGGCTACGTCGAAGCGACGGTAGACAGCTGGGAAACGAAATTCTCAACGTTCAATCCCACCACCGACTGGCTCAAAGCGCCGTTTGTGGATGTCATCACCGAAACTTACCCCGCTTACCGCGGCATCATCAACAAAACCGACGACGAAGTGGCGGTAGCCCTGGCCAACGTCCTGCGCGTGGCGATTATGAACCGCCTGGCCGACGCTTACGGCTCGATACCCTACTCCAAGATCGTAGAGGACAAAAAAGAACGCCTGACCGTCCCCTATGACACGCAACAGGAAGCATATACGCAGATGTTCAAAGAACTGGACACCGCGCTGGAAGCGCTGGAGCGCAACCGGGATTTGAGTACGGAAGCCTTCGGCGAATACGACCAGGTTTACAACGGCAACCTTAAAAAGTGGATCAAATACGCCAATTCGCTTAAACTGCGTATGGCGATGCGCCTTTCCTATATCGACGAGCAGACCGCAAAGGCAAAAGCTGCGGAAGCCATCGCCGCCGGGGTCATCACCGAGAATGCCGACAATGCGAAGCTTCAGCCCGAACTCAACCGCACGACATTGCTTTGGAACAGTTGGCAGGACCACGCCATCGGAGCCGACATCCTCTGCTACATGAACGGCTACAAAGACCCGCGCCGGGCAAAGATGTTCACACAGGGAACCGTCGGAGAGGGCGATGCCGCAGTGAAAGGCTATTACGGCCTGCGCATCGGCACGACACCGGCCAACAAGTCCAAGGCCGTAACGGCATGTTCCTCGATGCTCATTACCGACACCGACCCTATTTTATGGATGAACGCAGCGGAAATCGCGTTCCTGCGCTCCGAATATGAACTACGCTGGGGAAGTGCGGTATCGGCACAGAGTTTCTACGAACAAGGCATTCGGCTTTCATTCGAGGAACGCGGCGTAGCCGGAGCAGAGGATTATATCGCCGACGAAGCGAACGTCCCCGAAGCCTACACCGACCCTCTCGGCGTTATCGAAAACAACACCGCATTACCGCAAAGCCGCATCACGATCAAATGGAAAGAAGATGCACAGTTCGAAGAAAACCTCGAACGCATCATCACCCAGAAATGGATTGCGATTTTCCCGCTCGGAAATGAAGCGTGGGCGGAATACCGGCGCACGGGCTATCCGAAACTGATGCCGGCCAAAGACAATAAATCCGGTGGAACGGTGAACTCCAAGTACGGCATGCGCAGACTTCCCTACCCATCCGAGGAATATTCCGAGAACCGCACAAATGTCGAAGCGGCGATAACTTCGCTCGGCGGCCCCGACAACGGCGGTACGCGCACATGGTGGGATTGCAAACCCTTAAATTAAACCGAAGCTATGAAACAGACTATAAAATACCTGATTCTGGCGCTGCTCATTCCCGCGGCCTATTGTTTCACGGCCTGCGACACGGACATAGAGCCGATAGACCAGCAGATCATAAAACCCGACCAGCAAGACCCGGCACAGTATGCCGCATATCTGGCAGCCCTCAAAGCGTATAAGGCAAGCGAACACTACGTCGTTTACGCAAGCCTGGCAAATGCTCCGGCCGTACCGGGTTCGGAAAAGGCATTTCTGCGCTCACTGCCCGATTCACTCGACATCGTGGCACTTGAAAACGCCGGTAACCTGACCGAATACGACATCGAGGATATACCCCAGGCGCAGGCCAAGGGCACGAAAATCCTCTATACCGTAGATTACAACACACTCGCGGAATCTACGGACGCCGCAGCGCTGGGGACATATCTCGACAAGGTGATCGAGGTCGTAAACCGGTATAAGTTCGACGGCGTAACGGTACGTTACGGCGGCGCTATGGATGCCGCAGCGACCCAAGCCGCTGCAACGATTGTCAGCAAACTGTCGTCCCTGACCGGAAAAATTCTCATGGCGGAGGGTAACCCGCTCTTTATCGCAAAGGAGAATCATAGTGCCGTAACCTATTTCGTACTCACGACTACGGATGCCGTCAATACGTTCAATATCCGCAGCCAGCTTGCATACGCGACCGATTATGCCGGCATTGCGCTCGAAAAAATCATCATCACGGCCGAGCCGGGCGGGAAACTCACGGATGAAAACCTTGTGCAGCAACCCGCAATCGCCGAAGCGGCAAAAAGCGTAATTACAATGGGGCCGTTAGCCGGGCTGGGTATTTACAACATTGGGGACGATTACTACGACGCTTACATAAATTACAAACAGACCAAGCATGCCATCGGCCTGCTGAATCCGGCAAACCCTAAATAATGCGCCTTATGAAATTGAGAAGAATATATCTGTATTTTGTATCGGCTGCCTTTATCCTGCTGGCCGGGTGTGAATCGGACTATGAAAACCGTTACCCGTTCGACAACGCAGCATATATCGACGCAGCCGAAACGTCGAGCGACAACAACGTAACTTTTAAAAAGACTGTTACGCAGCTCGACCGCGAACTCTCCGCCGTACTGATCTCCCCGGCAAAAGAGAACATCGAGGTGACATTCGCCATCGACCCGTCGCTCGTGAACACCTACAATGCCAAACACGATACGAAATATGCGGTACTCGATGACAGTTACTACGAGTTCCCCGAACGGACGGCAACCGTAGAAGCCGGGAAATCCGTATCGGAACCTCTGACTATCCATTTTAAGAACCTCGACCGGCTCGATATAGATGCAACACAGTTACTTCCGGTAACTATCGTTTCTGCGGGGGGGGGACTTTCGACCCTCTCCGGTTCCCAAACCGTCTATTATCTTGTGCGCCGTTCTTCGGCCATCACGACCGCCGCCGTACTCACCGACAACTGGATAGACGTACCCGCGTTCGACAAAGCCGGAACTGCCGACTGCGTAAATGGACTGACAGCCGTAACCTATGAAGCTATCGTCCGCGTTCACGATTTCCACTATGCAGGTCCTACCTCGTCCTACATCGAAGAAAAGCTCTCTACGATCATGGGTGTGGAGCAACACCTGCTGCTGCGTATCGGCGACACGAATTTCTATGCCGACCAGCTCCAGGTAGACGGATCGGGCGTAAGCCTGGGCAAATTCCCCGAAAAGAACAAGGGTAAACTTCTGTCGCTCGAAGAGTGGTATCATGTCGCTTTCACATACGACCTGGAAACCGGTATCGCCTGCATCTATCTGAACGGACAACTCCAAAGCCAGACGCAGGTAGCGCCGACCGTGAAGGTCATAAATCTCGGACTTCGCGCCATAGACCCCGACCCCGAAACGGATGCCCGGCAATTCTTCATCGGGTACAGCTACGACGCTTTCCGCCAGCTCTGCGGCGATATTTCAGAGGTGCGCGTATGGTCCGTCGCACGCACGCAGGCCGACATCTGGCGTGACATGTACGACGTGGAAAACCCGGCCGAAAAGCCCGAATTACGCGCTTATTGGAAATTCAACGAGGGAACGGGAAACATCATCAAAGACTGGTCGCAGTACGGAAACGACGCCGTAGCGCATACCGATCTGAAATGGAATACCTCGGTGGAAATTCCGCAGCTCAACAAGCAAGAATAAACCGTAAATCTTGAACTATGAAAAACATGAATAATATATTAGGTCTACTGCGCACTTCGGCACTTTGCCTTACGCTCGCAGTGATGGCCGCGTGCGACGCCGAGGACTTCACCCGCACGGCCGGGGATATTCCCGGTAAGGACGACCTTGCTAATGTCGGCGGAGTGCTGCGCCGGGAGAAAACGCCCGATCAGATTTCAGCACTCAAACTCGGCGAAGAGCAGACGACCACAGACGCCGTGTTCTACCAACTGACCCAGCCTGCAGCCGTAGACGTGACGGTTACGGTCGATGCGGACGCAACGCTTGTGGACGAATACAACAAAGACAAACAAGGTGACGCAAAACTGGCGCTATTTCCGTTAGAAAAGGTGACTTTTGAAGAGGGCAAGACGGTGACGGTCAAGAGGGGAGAGAAAATCTCTCCTGCTCTTGCCGTCACGTTGAGCCGCGAAGGAGTCGAAAAAGGCGCCTACCTGCTGCCACTGCGGGCGACCGTTGCCAATAACGACATTTCCCCATCCGCGAAAGGCCAGGTAATCTACTACCGAATCCTGGTCGGGGAGATCGTACCCGAAACGCAGCTCGATGCCTATGCTTTCAAAGTCGTCGGATATGTCAATACCGAGGAAATGTCCCCGCTGATGGGAACCAAATTTTATGTGGAAACATTTGATCTCGATTTCAATACGATAATCCAAACATGGATCGACATCGAAGTACTCCGCCCCGCGGCGCTAAAATTCGACAAGACGACACGGCGGGCCATGCTCGACATCGGGCCGGATCTGCAATATGTCTTGAGCAACCGCGACAAATACCTCACGCCTTTGCAGAAAAGCAGTCGTAAGGTACTTATTTGCATCACCGGCGGAAATACGGGGCTGGGGTTCTGCAATATGACCGACGAGCAGATCGCTGATTTTGTTTTTCAGCTTAAATATGTCGTGGAAACATATAAGTTGGACGGCGTAAACTACTTCGACATCGAAGCGTCCTACGGCAAAGACGGTATGCCCGGTGTAAATCCCGCATCCTACGCCAAACTGATAAAGGCGACAAAGGAAGCATTGGGCGACGGCAAACTCGTCACCGTGGCCTGCGACGCGGAGAGCACCGACCTGCTCGCTACGGCACACGACGGCATCGAAGCCGGAAAATACATCGACTATGCCTGGTCGGGAATTTTCGATGAAGTCGTGGATGCTTACACCGACGGTGCAAAGCTCAAACCCATTGCCGGGCTGGAGCAATCCAAATACGGCGGCGCGCTGCTGAAAACGCACAATACGCAGGAAAGCGCACAATTAAATCCAATTTTGACTCCAGCGGTTAAATCGCTGTACCGCGAAACCCAATCGGGGAACGTATTCGCATTCTGGGATATGCCGACAAACTCGGCAGGATATGAAGAAGGCCCCAAAAGCGCTTTCAATATAGTGGCAGATGCAGTTACCGATTGGGATTGGGAATACGACGGAATGATACTATTGATAAACGTAAATTTGGATTTTAACAATTACGGGAATTTCAGAAAAGACTGGTAAAAAACCACTTTAACTACAACCTATAATTCTCAAACCTCAACCTTTTAACCAAAATTAGCCTTATGAAAAGACAATTCTTATTCGCAGCCTGCACCTTGTTCGCTGCATCCGCATTGTTGATGACCTCGTGCCAGCAGGCCGAGGAACCCATCGCAAACGACCCGACCGATCAGGCCGGCCCGATGACCCGCGCGGCAACGCTCGGCAACTTCTACCGCGTTGTTTACGTGGAAGTAAACGACGTCAATCCTCTCAACGCAGGAGAATATCTCCTGTCGGACGGCACTCCGTTCTTTACGCACGTCATTCTCTTTGCATCCAACATCCGCGGCGACGCATCGGGCAACGTTCACAACTACAACAACCCGAACAACGCCGCAATTCTCGCAAATCCGTCAACCTACATTGCTCCGCTTCAAGCCAAGGGCATCAAGGTGATTATGGGCAACCTCGGCGACCACACCGGAGCCGGCTTTGCAAATCTTACCGCAGCACAAATCGGCACTTACACGGATGATCTGGTTGCCTACGACAATATCGTAGACGGCTACGATTTCGACGACGAATGGGCGGAGTACGGAACCCGCGGCTATCCCTATGCTAACAGCACTTCGTACAGCAACATGATTATCGCGCTGGCAGGCAAGACCAACAAGTCGATCAGCGTATTCGATTGGGGTAACACCGGTACGCTCTCATCCACGGCTATCAGCCATCTCGATTGGGGCTGCCAGGGTTCGCTGAACGGCTATGGGTTCAATTCGTCGTTCGCGGCTGGCAAATACCTGCCGCTGTTCGTAAACCTGACCAGTCCGCTTTCGGACACCGCAATCAGATCTCGCACAACGCAGGCCAAGAACGCCGATGCACGTGGTATCTGTTTCTTCAACCTGCCGATGTCGTCCTATCGCCTTTCGTCGTTTAACGCAGCAGCCCAGGCTTTCGGTGAAACCGTTACGCACACCGGAACGACCTACACGAAAGACTATGGCAATTAATGTTTTACGCAAAATGAGAAGAAATAGGGTTGTGATTAAAGTGTCCGCGCACCGCGAAAGTGGTGTGCGGTTTTTCATCCTAAACGAACTACGACTATGAAAAGAATGATAATAGCGTGTATGCTGTTCGCAGCAGCGGCATACACTTTTACAGCCTGCAATAGCGCAGAAGAACCCGTCATAGCCCAACCGGACGGACAAACTACCCCCATGACCCGCGCGGCGACAATAGAAAACTTCGCCCGGCATCTGATCGTGGAAGTCAACGATGTAAATATCCTCAATGCCGGAGAGTATTACCTTTCCAACGGCGAACCGTTCTTTACCCATGTGGTGATCTATTCGTCCAACATCCGTGGAGATGCCAACGGGAATGTTTATGCCTACAACAATCCCAATAACGCAGCTATTCTCGCCGATCCCGACAAATATATCAAACCGCTCCAGGCAAAAGGTATCAAAGTCCTGCTCGGCTATCTGGGCGACCATACCGGAGCCGGGTTCGCAAACCTCACGAATCAACAAGCAGAATCGTTCTGCAACCAGATTATCGAGGTCGGGGAGGCCGCCGGTGTGGACGGCTATTTCCTCGACGATGAATGGTCGGAATACGGAACCCGCGGCTGGCCACCGGCAAATTCAACCTCATTCAGCAATGTTATTCTGAAATTGCGAAACAAAACCGACAAAATAATTACCCTGCTGGATTGGGGAAATACCAATACGCTTTCACCCGAAGCCGTAGCATGTATCGACCTGACGCACCAAGGTTCATTGAACGGTTATTACCTATCTTCAATGTTCCCGGTATCACACTATCTTCCGTTCAGTATAGATTTAAGAGGCCCATTAAGTGATAGTGCGGTCAAAGTTCGCACGATACAATCAATGCGAGCCAATGCCGGGGGTATCGGTATTTATGATTTGCGTATGGAACCTACGCGCCTTTCAACATTCAATGCCGTAGCGTGGGCATTCGACCTGACCTGTACACATACCGGAGTAACTTACCCCAAAGATTACGGCAACTGACCGTAATTACACCCCGGAAACAATGCACGTGAAGAAAATAGGGGAAGAACGGCAAAGATAGCCGTCCTTTCTTGTTATCATTGGCTTTTAAAATCACTCTGACACATTTTTATATTATTCGAGCCATGCACGAAAAAAATTCAGTCCTCAAACATATCACAGGTATTTGAAATTCAACAAATAAAAGCTATATTTGTTATACTGCTTTCTCTTTTTCATAAAACTTGTAACGTATGAATCTCAAAAGAAAATATGTGTTCGTGTACTTCAATAGAATTGAACTATGCAGCACACCGGAACAAGCTATCTATTTCATCAATTCCCTTATAAATCCGAGAAGTGCGAAACAACTGAAATGCAGCGAAACAGCAGAGTGTCGGATATACGCTATTTTCTTTGGCGAAATCGTGGGAAACGAAGCCGGAACCGTCGATTATTTCATTTATAAAACCAAAAAATATTCGGGATTGAACATGCTCCAAACAACGGGCACAGGTTCAACGCACATAAACTATTACCCGGCATTGGCCGACACTCTGGAAGAACACAACCGGCTTTATCAGACACAACTCGAAAAAATAAATCTGGAACGATTCGAACAGAATAAGGAATTAGTAAACAAGCGTCGGCAGGAGTTATCCGAAATCCGGGAGGGAATATATGCTGTACGATATTATTTCTATTTGACAGTATACACGAATGAACGCGGCACAATCAAAGGAATAGAATTGTATAAGGGAAACTTTTTTGCCAAAAGTGGCTACGATGCTTATGAAAAAATGGTGGAATATCTTACTAATAAATATAAATACAATCCTCGTGTAGCCCACCTCCGGCTACCCCGTGCCGAATGTGGTGATTTTCAATTTGAATATATTAAATACCACCTCGATTATGCGCTATGACAAATCAACGGCAATATTCAAAGGGCAACAAACGAATAAAGAGGGCTTTAAACAACATGAGCCCGGTGCAGTACCGAACTCATGCTATCTAAATTAATATTAATCCGGCCAATCTTTGGGGTGCACTTCATACCGGCCGCCTTTTCCCTTATATTTCACTTTCAAATTCGATCTGCAATTCTCGTGTCTGGCCGAAGTTATCCATGACGATGAATTTCAGCGTTGAATTTTTGTCCGACAGGCTCCGGTAATAGAGCGTGAAAACCCCGTCCTGCAGGTCGGATATTTCCTGCAAGGCACAGAACTCCCGATTTATAAGCCGTGAGTTTCCGGTATCATACACCACGCCGTCACCTTCGATCTGAACATAGCCGATTGAGAACTCCGCATCGGCATAATACCCCTCACGGGTCAGATAGAACCGTATTTCGACGGGTTGGCCCGGTTTGATCGTTTTTTGAAGATACCAGGTCGTTATACCGAAATCATAGGCTTGCTGCACGTCGATCTTATCGTTACACGAGAACAGCGACAGCAGCGCGGCAAAAATGCCGCAGATTTTTATTTTTCGCATAACTGTTCATTTTATTTATTATATCCCTTGAAAACTACTACCATGCTCGGAAACGGTGCGGGATTATTCTGACCTCCGAATTTCAGACGGCCCTTAATAAACCGTATTTCTGTTGCCTGGTGGTAAATAAAATCGTGAAAATAGCGCGTATCCGTGCGGGCCGGAATCAGCATTACGACAATTGTTCCCGGTTGTTTCGCTTCCTGCCAGCACTTGATAACCCACGCCGCGATATTACGGCCGTAAGGAGGATTACAAAACACCGTTTCGCCCTTTCAGCTCTGTAATAATCCGTTTGTCCGCTCTGTATAGTATTTCTTGCACTTTGCATTTTCAGGACTTGCACAAGGATCGAGTGTGAAGTGAAATTCCGCGTCGAGCGCATTGAAAAAATCCATAGGCGTAGCCCAGTCCATCCGAACGGATGAAAACATTGTTTTTCTTGTTGCTTCTTTCATAAATTGAGATAATAAATTACAACAATGTCGTTTGTTTGATTCTCGCAGCCACCCTTTCTACAATAGGCGGGCTGACAGCGTTTCCCAGCAACGAATACCGTTGCGTGCGGGCAATCTCCCGCACCTCTCCGTCATAGACGCCATAGCGCGTAAAACCGTCCGGAAAGCCCTGTAACCGCTCGCACTCCGTTTCGGTCAGCAGCCGCAACTGTCCCTCGTGGATCGCCCGGAGCTTGCCGTCGAATTGTTCTCCCCGTTGGAGCTGCAATACGTAGGTAACCCAATTCGCAGTCCGGCCATAGGTTTTTATAAGCGTACCACAACAATCTTTGCTTTCCCTGTTGTTTCCAGATTCCTTTTCAGGCGAGAAAACACTTTCGCAGACAGGAAATACTTTGTCCCGGCATTTTTCTGCAAGACGCCCGACAAGGTAGATTCTCTCTCGATTTTGGGGTAATACCCATGCAGTATTAAGCAGTTGCCATTCGATCTGATAAAGCCCAATGTCGGCAAAGGCCTTGACGATTGCCCAAAAATCTCGGCAATGTTGTTCGCAGAGGACGCCCTTAACATTTTCCCAGATAAAAATGTCAGGTCTAAAGTAGTCAATGGCCTCAATCGCGTACCGTATGAGTGAACTTTCTGACCCTTGCAGTCCAAGGCCGTTTCCAGCAACGCTAAAATTCTGGCAAGGCGATCCGAAAGTGATAATATCGGGACGTTCAATGGAAGCTCCTGTAATATCGCAGACTGATCCGACGTGTTGTGCATTTGGAAAATTGTGTTTGAAGTTAGCAATGGCATGACGGTCTATCTCCGAAAAATAGACCTTATCAAAGGTAAATCCCGCTTGATGAAGCCCCAGCGAGAAACCCCCGATGCCTGAAAATAATTCCAGTAAATTCATGCGCGGTTAATTGATGATGAATTTGAACCCGAACCCGAATTGCGTGTGAAAGGTCCCGACCGTGGACCCGGCCAGCGCCCGCTCCCGGACGCTCACCAAGAACACGACCTTATCGCACAGATAGGTTTCGACTTCGGCCGTAAGCGCCCCGCCGTACAGGAAACAATCGGCATCCCGGAGCCTTGCCCCGTCATGCAGCAGTTTGTTGCCCCAATTCGAAGATTCGTACCCGGCAAGCGCAGAGAACCCCACCGACAGCACGACGTTCCGGCCCCGGTCTGCGGCAAGCGGAACGAAATATCCGGCTTCGCCCGTGAACTGCGCTTTGGGCACGACCTCACCCCGGTAGGTGTAATCCTTTTGCAGATATTCCAGCCCCACGAGCCAGCGCGTCGAATTGCGGTTATATCTGGAGAACGCCACACTACCGTAGAAGTTGGCCCGCCGTCCGGCTTTCACGAACGAAAAACCGTCCACCCAGCCCGCCGTGATCTGAATTCCCTTTTGTTTGGGAAGCCCCCGCTGCGCGTGTACCTCGCCGGGCCACAGCCCGGAAAGGCACACCGCCGCGAATGCTATGATGACGTACTTTCGCATGGCTACCGGGTTTTCAGATCGTTAATGAGTTTCGCCCCGACCAGTTCCCCGTTAGCGATGTTGAACGACTGATGCCGTCCGCCGCCCTTTTCGAAGATTTCGACCGTCAGCACCTTGTCGTCCGGGAGTGTCATTTTCGGGAACACGAACACGTTGCGAACGGTCGCTTTTCCGTCCACGGTGTTCTGCTGGCTGAACACCCGCACCGGATTCACATAGGTTTCCTGAACAGCGGTTCGTTTGGCGACTTTCTTATCCACGACCTTGAAACGGATGAAATCTATGTCGTAGGACACATTCGACATGTTACGCACGGCGATATGGAAATACATGAGGTCCTTATGAATGTAGACCCCTTTCAGGAGGGTTTGAATCCCGAACTGCTTGGAGCCGACGGACTTGATGTCCGAAGCGTTTTTCTTGTAGATCGAATACATGATGCGGTTTACCAGCACGGGCGTTTCGCCGCCCAGCTCCGAGAGCCGCACGAACAGTCGGTCGTTGGCATACTCCGCCGTGGGGTTCTTGCGCAGCCAGTCGTCCATTTCCACGGATAGCTGGCCCGGCTCGTCGGCATAGGTTACATTGAACGTGTAGAAACACCCGTCGGCGGTAATGACCGAGAAATTCGTTTCGCCCGGAAATCCGGCGACGGCGGATTTGATGCGCACGACATTCTCCGCACCGCTGGCACGGCCCGCAATGATGTCGTTGCTGCCCAAATCGACGTACTGCACAGCCGCCGGGAACAGGACATGCACGGTTTTGTTATACGTTACTTCGATGTCGTAAGGTGCGACGATCTGGCTGGAGTGGAATGCTTTTGATTCGGCGGTTGCACTTTGTGCGAAGCTGCCGAGCGACAGGCCCACGGCTGCCGCGAATGTCATAATAAGATTTTTCATGTTGGTTTACTCTTTTGAAATTAATAATAGCTGATAACCTGCTTTGAGGTTGATTTTTACTTCCCGCATCTTTGCGTTCAGGTATTTGCTGCCCGCGGACATTGCACCCCGCACAAGGTCCATTGCGGCCTGCTGCCCGGCGTTGTGCGTAACCGATATGCTCGATATGCCCGACGAACCGACGCTTGCAACGGCTTCCTTTGCCGCTTCGCGCTCTAACGAGTTCGGGATATTAAGCCCCGGTTGTCCGTCCGTGTCGTGCGCCGTGAGTTGTACGGGGATGATGTTGCCCCCGCTTTCGATGCTTTTCACGGTGATAGAAAGCCGCTGCCCCTCGATGCCCGCCACGCCGAACACGACCGTATTCGTCGGCAGGACATAACGTGCGACCTGCATCGGCTCCAGCAGCCGCAGCCGGACAACGGCCCCCGCCGTTATGACCTGATCGGCGTCAATAGCCGCGCGGATTGCGTTGCGGTTCTCCGCGACACCCTCTCCGACGGCGGTGTTGAATCCGTAGTTGCGGGGCTTGCCGTATTGCGCCATGAACGCCGAATCGCTCACAGGCTGCGACAATCCCGAAACTGTTCCGTCCGCCGTGCGGTGCGCTCATGCCGCGCGGTCTTTCGACTTCTCGGAGGTCGTCCCCGGTTGCGGTTGCGCCTGCGGCTGGCCGCCCAGATACTTGGACGCAAGGGCATAGCTGCGTTCCATGTAGTCCAGCGGGTCGGGCTTTTTGCGTGACTGTTCCAGTTCGGCGGAGAGTTCCGCGACCTGCTTTTTCAAAGCCGCGATCTGCGGGTCGGGCCGTGGCGTGGCATAAAACGAGTTCATTTCCCGCGTCAGGTCCCGGTAGGTGTTGCGCGACTGCGCGATCTGGTCGGGCTGGGCCTGTTCACGCTTCGGGGCCTGCACCGTATCGCCCGACAGCGAGAAAGTACTTTCGGCCAGCGTCCGCACACGGGCGTCGTGCTGTTCGTTCATCTGCTCGCGCTCCATCGCTTTCTGCTTGTTGCCCTCGATATTCTGTGTCCGGCCGTCCGGGATGTTGAAATTCAACCCGCCGACCGTGGCGGGGGCTTGCTCCCCGCTGCCGCCGAAGATCAGGTACAGGCACAGCACGAACGGCAGGCACAGCAGCGCAATGACGAGATATTTATTTTTCTGCGGGGCGGATTGTCCGCCCGGATTCTTGGTCTTACCTAACATAGTTTACGGTTTTAATGGTACTGATACTTCGATGTGTTCCGCAGGCAGCGGTTCGGAGTGCCCCGAAAGGCTGCTGACGATCATCCATATATCCACGGCTGCGAACAGCAGCAGCGCAGTAAGGACGATATACAACCGCTGGCGCGGGGTGCGTTGCTCCAGATAGTTCTTCAAACGCCCCAACGCCCGATCTTTCACCTCGCACAGAGGTTTGAGAATGTGCTTACCTTTCATAGCGATTCAGGTCTTTGTTTTCCAATACCGTGAACCGTTCGATGATGAAGCCCTGCGGGTTGTTGTCCGAACGAACGGTGTTGATAAGCTGGCAGGAGGTGACAAGGCTGCGCTCGGTGATATAGCTTTCGTGGATGATCTGCTGCCGGGCATAGGTTCGAAGTTCATAGGGATAGTCGTTGAAGTTCCCGGCGATGCTGTCTACCACAATGCGCTGGCTGACGTTGCCCGCGATCAGGCGGTTGAAGAACCCCTTTTCCGAGAGGTCCCGGTAGTACGCAATCGCCGACTTGTCGGCCAGCATCATGGCACGGTTGACGTTGCTTTCGATGGCCGCCTTATCCGGGGCGAGCGTGAAGAACAGTTCGTGAAACCGTTTGACATGTTCCCGCGCTTCGACGGGGCGGTTCTGCCAAAGGTCCTGCGACAGGGCCAGCATCAGGCTTTTGCCGTTGTCCAGCACGTAAATCTTCTGACGCTGCTTTTCAGCGAAGCTGTACGACCTCCATACGGCGACGACCGTAATCAGGGCACACAACCCTAGAAACGCCATCGAATAACGACGTAACTGCTGGTAGGCTGTTTCGATGTTTTTTAATGCTTTAAATTCCATGTTTTACAAGTGTTATTATTTCATCAGGCCCCCGGACACATTGCCCGTGGCGGCTCCGGCAGCTCCGGCGGCGACGTTTGTAGCTCCGCCGAAAACACCCGTAACCTTTTTGTTGTAGGCCCCGGTCCCTGCGGACTGCACAATCCAGCTTGCAACGGTCGGAATCGTGAAATAGCCGATAATCGAAATCAGCAGGAAAATCAGGTAAACCGAGTTCGCAGAATCCGGCAGGAACGAGTGATCGCCGATCAATTCGATGTCCCGGTCCAGCGACAAAACCTGAATCTTCGCAAGCATGGCGCTGAACAGGTCGGCGATAGGCAACCAAAGATAGACCGAGATATAGCGCGAAAACCAATAGGTCAAGGTCGATTGAAACCCGTCGTAGATGCTGATTGCAAAAGCAATCGGCCCCAGAATCGTAAGGATCACCAGATAGAATGTCCGCAGGGTGTCGATCACCAACGCCGCAGCCCCGAACAGGATTTCCAACAGCCACCGGAATAATTGAAGCACCCAATATTTCGTACTGAAAATATGCGTTACCTCATACAGCGTATCCATGACACTTTGCGTAGGAACATCCAGCCCCAGCGCCCGCAATTCGGCGTCGTAATCCTCGTTCGGGTCTATTACGCCGTATGTCTTGCGGCGTACAGCTTCCTCCCATTCCAAACGGTCTTTCTTCTTTTGAAGTTCTTTCATATCCAGCAGTTGATCTTTCAGGATATGATTCGTGCCGACGACCAGCGGTTTTAAAATTCCATTGATCGAATTGACGACGATAGGACGAAATCCGATAATACACAAGCCGATAACGAACGGCCGCAGCAGACTGAATACGTCGATGGCATCGGCCCGCGCAAGGGCCTGCCAGACCCGGTAGCTGATATACAGCAGCGCACCCAATCCGGCGACGGCCGTAGCGAACGTGGCAATATCGTCCGTTAGGGGCGTCATCTGGTCGTAGAGGTTGCGAAGAATTTTATGCAGGCTGGTGAAATGAATATCCATCCCGTCAGATAAAGGCATTACCATAGCTACCAATATTTTTCGTCCGCCGAACCGTATAAATCCAACACCCGCTGCGTATCGTTTTTCCGCTGCGAACGCAGGTACGAAACGGAGATGTTTTTGCGCGTGTAGTAGACCATCAGATCGCGCGTGTGCGTGAGTTCGCCGTGCGCTTGGTCGATGCGGTCCAGTCGTTCCTTATCGGTCATGGAGTAATCCGTCGGATTGACGATTTCTTTCAGGTCTTTCAGGGAGTTCATGCCCCTTTCCAGAAGTTTATTATACCCCGCGGCAATGGCCGAAAGTTCCTGCGACGAAAAATTGTCGTCCGTGAGCATTTTGTCGTAACTTGTTACGTAGATGTCCGAGAGTTCCCCGACCAGTAGAATGGACTGCTGCACCTTACGGGCATCCCGGACAAGGTGCGTAACATTGCGCAGGCGGTCATAATACTCCTTGCCCTGACGGTAGATTTTCATGGTTTCCTTGAAGTTGCCGATCATATTCTCCGCCGTGGTCGAAGTCTGCACCAGCTCCGTAACGGAATTGACAATGCTTTGCGTAATGTTGGCCGCATCCGTCACCGGAATCTGCGCCCGCGCCACTCCCGACAGGAGCAGCGCGGAGAGAAAGGATAAAAGGATTCTGCGCATGGCTATCCGAAAATTTGATCGTCCCGCAGGAATGTCCCGTAGCCGGGAAACGTAATGCTGTCATGCAGCGGGTTCGTGGTGATCGTATGCTCCACACCGTCGTAACAGGCTTTCAGCATGTCGCCGTCCACGCGGACAAAGACCCGCAGCAGGCGCGTCCGCTTGCGGTTCAGCGGCGGGGCGTAAATTGCCGCATTGAATCCCTCCGGCAGCTTGGAGATAATAAGTCCCCGGTTAAGGTCCGGGGTCGTCCAACCGCCGCAGATGTAATCCCGGCGGATTTCCGCACGGCTCGCCCGCACGTCATCGGCGACGGCGGCAAGGCTTTCGGCAGCATGGCGAAGCGTCGCCGAAAAATGTTCTATTGCCGTTTCTACGGCTCTTGTTTTCTTACTCTTAAACATGATTTTGATTTTTTAGGTTCTTTTTTTCTTTGTTTTCGGCAAGCTGTTTTATCGCCAGTTCGATGTCCCCGCCCAGCTTGTCGGTGAGCGTGAACAGTTCCATTTTCTCCCGTTCCTCCGTGGTGTAGGTGTAGTATTCCGCCGCGCTGACTTCCGTAGCGTAGACCGCAGACTGAACGCCGCCCATGCCTATCCAGACCTCTTTGTATCTGCGCTTGGGGTCGTTCGCAAGGTTGATAGATAGAATTTGCGATTTCTCCTTATCGGTCAGCCCCAGCAGGTTTTGGATTGCGTCGAACTTATTCATGTACTTGCGCATGTCCAGCAGGATTTTCGTGTCCGAGTTGTTGATGATTGCCTCCTTTACAATCGGCGAGGAAACAATATCGTCGATCTCTTGTGTTACGACGAGGATTTCGCCGAAAAACTTGCGAATCGTTTTGAATAAATACTTGATGTACTGGCTCATAGATGCGCTTGTCAGGGCTTTCCAACATTCTTCTATCACGATCAGTTTGCGAACGCCTTGCAGCCGTCGCATTTTGGAAATAAAACACTCCATGATAATCAGCGTCGTAACGGGCAACAGTATCGGGTGGTCCTTGATATTGTCCAGTTCGAACACGATAAAGCGTTTGTTCAGCAGGTCGATGTTCTTTTCCGAGTTGAGCAGGTAATCGTATTCGCCGCCCTTATAGTAGGGTTCCAGGACGTTCAGGAAATTCTCGATGTCGAAATCCTTTTCCCGAACCCGCTTGCGTTCGAGCAATCCGCGATACTCCTTGTCGATAAATTCATAGAACGTGTCGAACGACGGGCGCAGGTCGTCGCGGTTCTGAATTTGCTGAATATACAGGCTCACAGCATTCGACAGCGCGACTTCCTCGGAGCGGCGCGGGGGTTCGTTGTCCCGTTTCCACAGGGTCAGAATCAGCGTCTTGATACTTTCGCGCTTCTCAACGTCGTAGATATTATCGTCGCTGAAAAACGGGTTGAAACTGATCGGATTGTCCTCGGTATAGGTAAAATAAATTCCGTCCTGACCGCCCGTGCGATGGTTGATTAATGCACACAGCCCTTTGTAGCTGTTTCCCACATCGACCAGAACAACGTGTGTGCCCTGTTCGTAGTACTGACGAACCAAGTGATTGACAAAGAAAGATTTGCCGCCTCCCGATCCTGAAATGACGATACGGTTCCTGTTGCAGATTACACCCCGTTTCATCGGTTCGTCGGATATGTCCAAATGCAGGGGTTTACCCGTAATCCGGTCCACCATTTTAATTCCGAACGGCGACGGAGAATCCCGGTAATTCGTTTCCTCCACGAAAAAGCACAGGGCTTGTTCCAGGTAGGTATAGAAACTTTCCTCTGCCGGGAAGTCGCTTTCATTGCCCGGAATCCCGGCCCAGAACAGCGCCGGAACATCGACCGTGTTATGCCGCGGCTTACACTCCATCGTCGCAAGCTGCGACCCGACATCTGCCTTAATGCGTTTCAACTGCTCCGCATCATCCGACCACGCCAAGACATTACAATGACAACGCACGGGCATCAGGCCCCGGCTATGTCCCTCGTTCAAAAACAGGTCCAGCCATTCCTTGTTGATTTGATTGGCGCGACTATACCGGGACAGCGATTGCAGGTTCCGGGTACGTTTTTCGAACTGCTGGAATGTTTCGGCGGGATTGTCCAAAAAAATGTCGAGTAGGTCGGGAGCATTACTGCTCCCTTCCCCTCTAAGAACCGTACGTGATACTTTCGCATCATACGGCTCAAGCAACTCAAAGTTTCTATTATGAAACCGGCTCATAAGCTCTAATTTTACGGGTAAGTGTACGACTGCATCTGTCATGGGCGATGATTTTGGATTTGCCGGACTTGTCGGATAACTCCGCAATAGTCCAGATTTTATCCGCGTCGATTATCTCGCCGCACAACGGACAACGCTGATTTTGTTTCTCCCACATTCTGAGAAAGCCCTGTTTGCCTTTGAGAGAGCTTAACATTTTCATCCTGTTACGCATCTCAAAGTATGGTCGCCATTCCGGGTCGAATGGGTTGGCTTTGCTGCGGATTTTGATAGGCTTGGTCTTCGTATCAATATCGGATAGATACTTCAGTGTGTACGGAAATGGTTTCCCGTTGTTCTTCAGCATCGTACCGAATGTCCACGCCCGGCCTTTCTTCGACAGAAAATACCTGTTGTAAACCCACTTCTTACCCTTGTGGCGGTGGCGGCGTAATGCCCACGCCCACAGTTTGTAGAAGATCTGTGCGTCTGCGTTCTTGAAGGTTTTGGCGGCTACGCAACCCTTGTAATAGTTGCCCCAACCGGTTATGACGGGGTTTAGAAGTCCGATAAGTTTGTCCTGCCTAATAGCTTGGTTCTTACGAACAATACTTTTAATTTTGGCAAGGAACTCCTTGACGTTCTTCTTTGACGGTTTGATAAGCAGCGTACCTTTGTATTTCCTGATGTTGAAACCCAAAAAGTCAAATCCTTCATCAATGTGAGTAATCTTCGTCTTTTCTTCTGATAGGGTAAGCCCCCGTGCTTGAAGAAACTCGCTGACTGCGGGTTTGATTTGCGATTCCAAAATTTCCCTGTCGGAACAGGTAATAATGAAATCATCTGCGTATCGCACAAGATTTACCATAGGATTGAAATATCCCATTTTGGTACGTCTCAGTTTGAAATTCTCTGCAAGCATTGCTTGCAGGCCGTCGAGTGCCATATTCGCGAGTGTCGGCGATATGATACCGCCCTGCGGCGCACCTTCCTCGGTGGGAAACAGTTGCCGGTTGAATACGAATCCACTTTCCAGCCATTTACAGAGCATGACCTTATCCGTAGGGATATTGTCGAGTAGCCACTGGTGGCTGATGTGGTCGAAACAACCTTTGATGTCTCCCTCGAGTATCCATTGCGGAGATACCTCTTTTGAAAGTATCGTATGGCATTGTACTATCGCATCGACCGTACACCTTTCCCTACGGAAGCCGTAAGAGTGTCTGTCGGCGGTAGTTTCTGCTACCGGGTTCAGAGCCATGAGGTATAATGCCTGCATGGCCCTGTCTTTCATTGTGGGTATTCCTAACGGACGGAGTTTGCCGTTACTCTTCTTGATATGTACCCTTCGTAACGGTTGCGGGTTGTAGCCACGTCTTTTCAGATCGGCGACAGCACCCATTTTTGCGTTGGGAGTAGTCCAGAGAACTTTATCCACTCCCGCCGTGTTCTTACCTTTGTTAGAGGTAACTCGTTTGACCGCCAACGCTTTGGCGTAAAACGAGTGGGTCAATGTCCATTGCAGGGCTTTTACCTTGCCCGGACGACCCTCTTTCTGAGCCTTTACAATACGTCCTTGCAGCTTCTGAACCGCAGCTTCGCATCTGACCCAATCAATGTCGGTCCAGTTGTTCCACTGCCTACGGTCAGCAGGCGCACACGATAAATTAATCTCGTTCATTTGCATTCCTTCTTTTAGAAAGTTCTACATAGTTTCTTGTAAAGAGTCACCTCGCAGAAGTCTGCCCGCTTTCGCGGCGGAGTGACGTTGAAACTCCTATCCGCCCCGTTACAGGACGGCATTCGCTTTTTCTGCGTTCCCATACCCGCACCTCATTCGGCTTTCCTTGCGGTCGGCTTACCTGCCCGAAGGCAGGAGAGATACGGGTTTACCAAGTTTCGCGTAAGTAACAAATGAGCGGGTTAGGTTCTGTCCGTTGCGCCGGCAGTGCTTTGTCCGTGTAACCCCACAATACAAAGGGTTATCCGACTGCGTTACCTTTTGGTTCAAGCCTCTCAGCAACTTTGGCTTGTTCGTACATTACGACGCTTATAACAGTTCGCTTGTGCTAACCATACCGCCCAGCCTCGCTCCCCGACTCTTTTGTGCTAAGAGCAGTTGCCGTTCCCTCGCGGTTCGGGCTTCTCCTTGCGGAAGGGCTACTTTGTCCGGCCAGCTTCGCACCCCGCCTTTTGAGCGACGCACGTGACCGTAGGCTACTATTGACGGAACAATAGGTTTAATCTGATCTGAATGATATTTGTTACTTCATTTGATTGTTAAACAATTACTTACACGACCTCTTGTCGCAC